>ERZ1090862.17-NODE-17-length-86877-cov-59.835986_pt1 | contig 86877 bp, 68 predicted proteins | sample MGYA00478481_ERZ1090862 | MGnify/ENA primary metagenome ERZ1090862 (study PRJEB33644, sample SAMEA5815745) | chicken gut metagenome | biome: Chicken; feature: Gastrointestinal Tract; material: Caecum | place: Ireland | collected 2019-01-01 | study: A study of the... | reverse complement strand
TACACGAGCCTTATCGTCGGCAGCGTCAGATGTGTATAAGAGACAGTCAATATACTTGTCAGCATTTGATTTATAATCGAAACGATCAATAACAAGCAAAACTTTCATATCATTCTCCAAAAATATTCTTTATATCTTGGTTAAAATGTTTCTTTTCATCCAAAATTATTGTTCTATATCTATCAAAATCTGAAATACACGTATCATACTCATTAATACATCTATGAATGGTCTTCAAGATTAATAAAGAATTTCTCTTACTATCCTCAAATTTATATTCACTAGGAATGGGAACATCAGCAAAATAATTGGCTGATCCTCTTTTTCCTGTAATTACACAGCAGCCACAAATTGCTGCTTCCCTTGGGAAACGATCTTTTCCTGGGTGATTTCCAAAATCGACATATACTTTACTTTGTAGAAGAAGATTTCGTACTTCTTCTCTACTTAAATTCTCAATCGGAATCCACGTAAGAGTTTTATCTAAATTCATAAGGTATCTTGTATATTTCATTCCTTTTTTCGGATTATATAATACATAATCTTTCTTAGTTTTAACATCAAAAGCAGTAGTTAAATATCTATCGTTTAAATAGTCAGACAAGTAATAAATGTTATGAAACTTATTTTTCTTGAGAAAATCTAAAGCATAATGACTTTGCGCAAAATTATACTGTATTCTATTACGAATTTTACTGACCCTAAATTTCCATCGGCAATTCTTTATATACCAAGCTAATCCTTTGAAACCAAGTAATCTATATGCAGTTGTTGGAGTATATACTTTCAAATAATTATCAACACTTAACCACCAAATTGCCACCGATGCATTAGTAAACTTTTGCATCAGATGAACCTGATGTTCAGAAATAATAATTAATGTGTCTGCAATGTCTTCAATTTCTTCATATCTTACATATGAGGAAACATACTGTCTGTATTCCGGATTGATTGGATCTCCATCTTTGACAGAAGCATACGCAATTTCAGCATCTATTCCATGCGTGTTAAGCGAAAACACAAGCTGATGTAATAACTCAAGCCCTCCAGTTTTTGAATATGCAGGACTAACGACATATACTCGATTAAAATCAGAAATTATCATATCTAAACTACCCTTTTATTAAATCCTCGAATATATGAGAAGAATGAATCCAATTTTTAATTTTATTAATTTCCATCTCTTTGTTTGAGTGCGCAGCCGCTTGTGTTGATCGATCTTCTTTATGAGTAATTTGTAACTCGGGAGAATACAGCGAACACATCTTACTTTTATCAAGTCTTAGCTTGAGAATTTCTTCTTCCATGTATAAAAATGTTTTATCATATAAGCCATCAAACTTATTAATATATATAGGGGAGAAAATCCAACAAGCGCCATGTAGATATACATTTTCTAAATTATCTGTATAATTTGATTGATTTTGCTCAGGCTTTTTTCGTATAGTAAATCCACAATAAAGAAGTAAGATTTTTACATACTGCTTAAATCTTGTCCAGCGAAGTTTAGAGATGGTCCATTGGGTTCCTATGAATGGATTTTGATGTTCATTCTTCAAATTTATAATATCAGGGCCCAATACCGCATAATGATATTGATCATACAATTTTATACACTTATCAATCCATTCTTCTTGATAAATACAAGTATCATTGTTCAAAAGAGCAACAAAATCAGCATTCAATTTATTTTTTGCATACAAAAAACCTGTATTATTTCCTTTAGCGAAGCCAAGATTTCTTTCATTATGAATGATAACAACATTCGGATTTGTTAACACACTTTGTAACGTATGCAAAGACCCATCAGGACTGCCGTTATCAACAACAATAATACGATATTCACTAGTACTTTTTACATTATTAAGAATTGAATTTACACACTCTATAGTATCCTTTGCAGACATATAGTGAAGAACAACAAATGCAAACATATTACCCCTTATACAGATCGCTAAAAATAGCTTCAATTTTTTTTATCATCACATCAACAGAAAAGTTCTGTTGCGCATATCGAAAGGAATTTTCTCCAATACTCTTTCTCATGAGAGGTTTTTCAATCAACATTTCTATAGTCTTAGCCATCATTTCAGAGGAATTATAATCAACAAGAAAACCTGTTTCTCCGTTCTTGATTATTTCTGTTGGTCCTCCATGATTTGTTGCAATGACTGGAATTTTATGTTCCATCGCTTCTAGAATAACTAGTCCGAATGGTTCTGGCTTAATGGATGGTAAAACAAAAATATCAATTTTTTGATAAAAATCATTCATATTTTTGACTTGCCCCAGAAGTTTGACCTTATTCTCCAAAGATCTATCATGAATGTACTCAGTAAGATCAGTTCTTAAATACTCTTCCCCTGCGTACGTGTCACCTGCTATCCAAAATTCAACGTCCGGATATCGATCATGTACCTCTGAAGCAGCATCAACAAAAAGTTTTTGCCCTTTCCAACGATTAATTCTTCCAGCCATCCCTACAATTGGATGAACATTTATACTTTTACTGGTTGATTTGCTGACACCTAGCAATTCACCAGTATTAACTGCATTGTATACAATACGTATTTTATCTTTAGGAACTTGTAATGATTGTGCGGTCGACTTGCTATTGGCTACAATGATATCCGAAAAAAGATTCATTATAACTGAAATTACTTTATTTTCAAATTTATTTTTTATTATTTCCCTGATATGCCATACGCTCTTCTTTTTCATTCTTCTTGCCGCTATAGCCCCAGGAAAAACCACTGCTGTATTTGTATCAACTATATCTATATAATTATTTTTAATATATTTCTCTATATATTTTACTGAACAAATCAAATTAACCAAAAAATCAAATATTCCATGAATATTCAGATTCTTTCTTCTTAAAACCGCTACATCAAATATAGTTAATTCCACATCAGATATTTGCCGCAATTCAACGCAAAGTGGACCTTCACAAGGCAATATTACGTGAACTTCATATTTTGTTTTATCAATCCCACGAATAATATTTAATAATGATCTATCAGAACCATATAGCTCGGAACTGGAATGAACAAATAATACTTTGATTTTCCTTGATGTCTTTTGAACACACATCTTTTTATCCATCCATAAATCTAATAACCATTTATAAATCGTTGAACATCTAATTGATTTTAACTATCAAATCAAAGACACCACAATGTCAAATATTTTACGCTCCTTTTAGTCTCTTCTGTAGAGGTCGCGGGTGTAAACCTTGTCCTGCACGCCGTCAAGGTCATCGGCATTGTACCGGTTGGCGACTATCACGTCCGAACGCTTCTTGAACTCGTCCAGATCATTGATAACTTCGCTGCCGAAGAACGTAGAGCCGTTTTCAAGCGTCGGCTCATATACGATCACAGTTGCGCCCTTCGCCTTCACGCGCTTCATCACGCCCTGGATCGCCGCCTGGCGGAAATTATCCGAGTTCGACTTCATCGTCAGCCGGTACACGCCCACCGTCACCGGCTTCTCCGCATCGGCCTCATACTCATTGCCCGCGGACTCCCCGTCATACGTATACCCACCGGCCTTGGCAAGCACACGGTCGGCGATGAAATCCTTGCGCGTACGATTCGACTCCACAATCGCCCGGATCAGGTTCTCCGGCACATCCTGGTAGTTCGCCAGCAGCTGCTTCGTGTCCTTCGGCAGGCAGTACCCGCCATACCCGAAGCTCGGGTTGTTGTAATGCGAACCGATACGCGGATCCAGACACACACCCTCGATGATGTGCTTGGTATCCAGTCCCTTCATCTCCGCATAGGTATCCAACTCGTTGAAATAGCTCACGCGCAACGCCAGATACGTGTTCGCGAACAGCTTGACCGCCTCGGCCTCCGTGAACCCCATGAACAGGGTCTTGACATCCCGTTCGATGGCCCCCTCCTGCAGCAGGGCGGCGAACGTGCGCGCGGCCTCGACCAGACGCTCGTCCCCGAGATCCGTGCCCACGATGATGCGCGACGGATACAGGTTATCATACAACGCCTTCGACTCCCGTAGGAACTCCGGACTGAAGATGATGTTCCTGGACCCCGTCTTCTTACGAATCGACTCCGTATACCCCACCGGAATCGTGGACTTGACCACCATGATCGCGTCCGGGTTCACCCGCATCACCAGATCAATCACCTGCTCCACCGCGGACGTATCGAAGAAGTTCTTCTTCGAGTCATAGTTCGTCGGTGCCGCGATGACTACATAATCCGCGTCAGCATACGCCATCTCGCCATTGAGCGTGGCCTCCAGATCCAGATCCTTCTCAGTCAAATACTTCTCGATGTAATCATCCTGAATCGGACTCACATGGCGGTTGATCTTCTCCACCTTCTCCGGAACGATATCCACCGCCCACACATGATGATGCTGCGCCAACAACACCGCCAACGACAACCCCACATAACCAGTACCAGCAACAGCAACACGCAATTTCTTAAAATCTTTCATTTTCAACTCCTCTTTGCGTTTCGTGGTTTAACGTCCTGTGGTAAACAAGTTCTTGTATTGGTCGCTGATGCGTTGCCAGCTATAAGCATCGGCAATACGCTCCTTAGCGCGACGCCCCAGTTCAGTAATGTCAACAGCATCCATCTGGTCGGCCCGGTCAATCAGCTCGGCCAAATTGCCTAATTCCTTGCTCCAATACAGGGCCGCGTCCTCCGCAACCTCTCGGTTAAAACCGACGTCCAGCAGCAGGTTCAAATCCGTCGAACCAAGCGCTTCCAACAGCGAAGGATTGGTCCCACCGACCTCATGCCCGTGGAAATACCCATAAGCGTTTTCGCGGATCTTCATCAGCAGTTCCGGGTCGTAGACCGTGCCGACGAACTTGATGCGCGAATCCCGATCGAAATGGGTCTTCTCCTTGAGCTCCTCTAGGAACTTGTCGCTCACATTGCAGATGAGCGCGAAGTCACGCTTCGACTGGCTCGTCATGAACTCGCGAATCATCGTCTCGTAGTTGTTCTCCGGCACAAAACGGCCGACCACCAGGTAATACGATTTCGGCGCAAGTCCCTTCTCTCGATACCAATCGAGCAGTTTCGGGTCGTCATCCGCCAACTTGCTCCTGCGCGTCTCGGCGCCATAGGAGATGTACGTGGTCTGCGGATTGTATTTGCCGTACTCCTCGTGGATGTACTTCTCGATGTTCTTGCTGTCGCAGATCAGCAGGTCGCAATGTTTGGTCATCATCCGTTCGGACGTCTTCCAGTACCGGCGTACCGGCGCGCTCCATTTGGCACGCATCCACTCATGTCCGTCCGGGTTGATGTACAGTTTGCCTCCCAACTTGTGGATGGCACGCTGGAAGTGCACGGCGAACGGCCCTATACGGCAGGCCAGTATATAGACGATCGGATGCGGAATCCGGTTCTTCTTGATGTACGTGAGGCAGTCGTTCAGTGCCGCCACATCGTAATAAATTGCCTGCGCCGGACCGATATCGGGCACCTTCACCTTGAAGCAGTCGGCGTTGTGATAAGAGAATCGTCCTTTCTCCTCAGCCTTGCAGGCCACGTGATACTTCAGCCCCGGCTCGTTCTGGTGGTACTCGGTCAGCTTGTCCACAAATGTCTCGTATCCACCGTAGCTGCCGGGGATGCCCTTCGATCCCACGATGAATACATGCTGCGGCGTCGACCGGGAACCGACGACTTGCTGTGCTGCGCTCATGCCGTCGCTCCTTTTTCGATATAGACCTTCAATGATTCGCGCCAGTCGGTGGGCTGGTAGCCGGTGGTTTCGATCTTGTTGAGGTCGAGGGTGCTGTACGCGGGCCGGGGCGCGACGGGGCCGGTGGCGTTCGCGTAGTACTCCTCGGTCGATACGGGCTTGACCTTGTCCCCGTTGCCGTTGACCAGGTCGAACACCATCCGGGCAATCTCGCACCAAGAGGCGGGCTCGCCCGAACCGGTCAGGTCGTACGTGCCGTAAGGCGCCGGAGCGGTCGGCTCCATGTCGCCCTGCCGGTAGCCCAGCAGATGGAGGATCGCACGGGCCATGTCCGAGGTGAACGTCAGACGCCCGATCTGGTCATTGACCACGGTCACCTCGTCCAGCGCATCCGCCGGGTCCGCGACCCGGTCCGACAGGGCCTTCATCGTCCGCACGAAATTGTGACCGTCGCCGATCACCCAGCTGGAGCGCAGGATGTAATGACGCGGGCAGCCGGCCACCGCCAGGTCGCCCGCCGCCTTCGACTGCCCGTACACGCCCAGCGGGCCGAACGGCTCCGACTCGTCGTGCGTCTCCCGCGTCCCATCGAACACATAATCGCTCGACACGTGCACGAGCGTGATGTTATGCTCCGCGCAAGTGCGGGCGAGCAGCGCCGGCCCGGTCGCGTTCGCCTTCCACGCCGCCACACGCCCCTCATCGGTCTCCGCCCTGTCCACGGCCGTGTACGCGCCGCAGTTGATCACCGTACCGTACAGACTCCAGTCGAACCGGCCGTACTGCCCGGAATCGGACATGTCGAACGTGTCGATGTCGCAGTAGTCGAAGCCCTCAAGGCCATGCTCCTGCACATAGGCGCGGACCGCGCGGCCCAGCTGCCCGTTGCAGCCGGTCACCAGCGTGCGCCGCGGCGCCATCGGCAACGCGTCCCTCAGCATCGGGTGACGCCGGTCCGCCTCGGAAAGCTCGCACTCCCCGAGCGGAATCGGCCACTCGATACCCAACTCCGGGTCGGCGAGGTTCACGAACGTGTACGTCCTCTTCAGCTCCGCGCTCCAATGCGCGTTGACCAGATACGTGTACGCGGTGCCGTCCTCCAACGCCTGGAAGCTGTTGCCCACCCCACGCGGGATATAGATCGCCTTCGACGGGTCCAGCACCGTCGTGAACACCTGGCCGAAACTGCTTCCGGGCCGCAGATCCACCCACGCGCCGAACACCGAACCCGTCGCCACGGAAATGAACTTGTCCCACGGCTCCGCATGGATACCGCGCGTCACCCCACGCTTCGCGTTGAAGCTGATGTTGTTCTGCACCGGACCGAAGTCCGGCAGACCCAACGCCGTCATCTTCGCACGCTGCCAGTTCTCCTTGAACCAACCCCGATTGTCGCCATGCACGCTCAGATCGAACACCAGCACACCGGGAATATTCGTCTCCGTGACCTTCAGATCCTTCTCGAAATCCATGACGCGCCTCACTGTCCCTGCTCGGCGTACTTTTGCTCGGTGGCGGCTTTGGCGGGTCGCCACCATGCCTCGTTGTCCGTGTACCAGCGGATCGTGTCCCGCAGGCCGGATGCGAAGTCCGTGTGCGACGGGGTCCAGCCCAGCTCGGTCCTGAGCTTCGTCGCGTCGATCGCGTACCGGCGGTCATGACCCGGACGATCCCTGACATGGTCGAAGTCGTCGGGATCCCGGCCCATCATCTCGAGGATCATCCGCAGCACGGTGATGTTGTTCCTCTCCCCGTCCGCACCGATCAGGTAGGTCTCCCCGATACGCCCCCGGGTCAGGATCGTCCACACGGCGCTGGAATGGTCCTCGGTGTGGATCCAGTCACGCACGTTCAACCCCTCCCCGTACAGCTTCGGACGCACACCCGTCAGGATGTTCGTGATCTGACGCGGGATGAACTTCTCCACATGCTGAAACGGACCATAATTGTTCGAACAATTCGAGATCGTGGTCCTCAGCCCGTAGGTGCGCGTCCAGGCGCGCACCAGCAGATCCGACGCCGCCTTCGTCGACGAATACGGCGACGAGGGACGGTACGGCGTGGACTCGGTGAACCTGGCCGGATCATCCAACGCCAGATCCCCGTACACCTCATCCGTGGAAATATGGTGATAGCGCACACCGTACTTGCGGGTCGCCTCGAGCAGGCGGAACGTGCCCTCCACGTTCGTCCGCAGGAACGGCTCGGGGTCGGCGATCGAATTGTCGTTATGCGACTCCGCCGCATAATGCACGATCGCATCATGACCCGGCACCAACCGGTCCAGCAGCTCGGCGTCGCAGATGTCGCCCACCACCAGCTCCACCCGGTCCTCGGGCAGGCCCGCGATGTTCTCGACATTGCCCGCATACGTCAGCTTGTCCAACACGGTGACGTGCACATCCGGATGGTTGTCGACCACGTAATGCACGAAATTCGAACCGATGAACCCACAACCACCAGTCACAATAATGTTCCGGGGCTCGAACGCCTCACCCATCGTTACCGCTCCTCCCTTACGATTCCGCCTTCGGCGACGTTGCGCAGATGCCTGCCATACAGCGACTTGCCGTACCGTTCGGCCGCGTCCAGCAGTTCGTCCACCCCGATCCAGCCGTTCTCGTACGCGATCTCCTCCGGCACGCACACCGGCAGGTCCTGGCTGCGCTCGACCGACCGCACGAACTCGCCGGCCTCGTACAGGCTCTCCATCGTGCCCGTGTCCAGCCACGCGAACCCGCGGCCCAGCGTGATGACCGACAGGCTGCCGTCGTCCAAGTACATCTGGTTCAACGAGGTGATCTCCAGCTCCCCACGCGCCGACGGCTCCACCCGTTTCGCGTACCCGCACACGCGCGAATCGTAGAAATACAGGCCCGTCACCGCGTACGAGCTCTTCGGCCAATCCGGCTTCTCCTCGATCGAGACCGCGTTGCCGGCCTCGTCGAACTCCACCACGCCGAACCGTTCCGGATCGTCCACGTGATAGCCGAACACGGTCGCCCGGCCCTCTTTCTCTGCACGCTCCACCGCCGCACGCAGACGCTTCTTCAACCCGTTGCCGTAGAAGATGTTGTCGCCCAGCACCAGCGCGCATGCATCCCCGCCGATGAACTCCTCGCCGATGATGAACGCCTGCGCCAGACCGTCCGGCGACGGCTGCACCGCGTACGACAGGCTCACCCCGTACTGCGAGCCATCCCCCAGCAGCCGCTCGAAATTCGGCAGATCCGACGGCGTCGAGATGATCAGGATGTCCCGGATCCCCGCCATCATCAACACCGACAACGGGTAATAGATCATCGGCTTGTCATACACCGGCAGCAGCTGCTTGCTCGTCACCGACGTCAACGGATACAACCGCGTGCCCGACCCGCCGGCAAGAACGATACCCTTCATCAGACGAACCCCCTTAGACCCGAACCGGGCTCACGCCCGCACGCCCCAACCAGCCACAACAGACAGGACATAACGGCCCTTATCGGCGAACTGTTTCCCTTCCACAGCCTTAATCCTCCCTCGTGCGGCGTTTTAAACAGCTTCCTAGATTCTACACCCTTCCCCTCCCTTAAGGGGTGGTCGTGTCTTCTTTCATGGTTCTTTCACATCCGCAACTCTCCAGCAATCTAAAATTCATGTCCTTGCAACGTTTTATCAACTCACTGCACATCGCAATACCACGCAGCATCCGGTGTCAGCCTCTATACCCATTGCCTGGATATAGGGGGTACACAGTCTTCTACCGCACCTCCAACGTACCGAGCAGGGCCTTGTGGTCGCTGCCCGACACAGTCACGGCATCCAAATCGCCCACCACCACACCGCGGTCGTGCACAATGTGGTCAATCTCCACGGCGGCCGGCACCGGTATCCAGCCAAACAATCGTTTGTTCGCCGGATAGGTCATATGGAACCACTCCCCCGCGTTCTCTCCGGCATCCACAAACCTGCCGCCCAGCAGATACCGAAAGCTTGCGTGGTCCCAGGTCGCGTTGAAGTCGCCCATCAGCACAAACGTATGATCATCCTCACGCAGCTGGCTGATCGAACCCAACCCCCGATCCCATAATCCCTGGTTACTGGGGCGGGGCGAGAACGGATGCACGGAGCCGAACCGGATCACCGTACCATCGAAATCAATACTCGCAGCGGGAATACTCGATGCCTCGACGGGAATCAGATCGCCCGTCCGCTCGGACATCGGAGCGGCGCTCCACAATCCGTTCACCCCACCGTTGTCGGACGAGGAAGCGTTGGCGACAACCGAGTACGGCAGCAACTCACGAATACCAGCCTCGTTCAGACGGGAAATCATTGACGCGTTCAACTCCTGCAGCGCCAGTACCTCCACATGCTGTTCACGCACCGTCTGGACGATCTGCGCGGCATCAGCCTGTCCATTGCGCGTATTCAACGTCATGAGGCGCGCGTACCGATCATCGACGGATGCGGTCGCGGAGGCAACCGCCGTGCGTGCCGCAGAAGACAGCGAGACGCGTGGATAGAGGAATCCCACATGCCACACCAGTTGCGTCAACAGGCACAGCACGCTGACGACCGCCAATATGCGGCGACGACTAATCAGCGATATCAGCAGAATCGCCGCGGAGAGAACCGCCATCCACGGCACGAACGCCACGATCAGCGGAATATACCGCTTCCCATCCAAGCCGTTCGGCATCATCCGCAATACCATCACCGCTATGACACCGAAGGTCACCATCCATAGCAATCCGTCCAGATAACGGTGAACGCGCGTACGCGCCTGTGCGGGTGGACATGCTCGTCCGTCAGTCACCTGTTCCTGATCAGGCTCGGCAAATTCCTCCAGAAAACGCTCAATCTCTTCGCTATCGTTGTCCAAATCGTACCCCCGTCGATGTTTCAAACCCATTGTGGCACGAGACACCGATGAACGGGGCATTCAGCCTTGAACAAAGCGGCGGAACATACCGAGATTGCCGAGGTTGCAGCCGTCAGCTGGCGTAAATGATCGAGTTGAAATCGGGACGTGCGATCTGCGGACGCACCGGCGCCGGGTCCACACGGTAATGTTTGCGCATACTGGACAAAATCGTACGCAACGCACGGTTCGTTTCCTCCGCGGCCTGCCGGAACTTAGCATATTCCCGCCCATGCGGATCGGCGATATCCTTCGGCGCGGCAATCAGCGGACGAATGAACGACGACGAATCGATCACCGACTGCAGCCGCTCTTGAATGGTCAATCCCTTAACTAAACCATGTTCGGCGCTGTACCGACACATGTTGGCGAAATCATCCAACATGAATGTGTAGCGCACCGCCATCGGCGCAATCGTAACGATCTCCTTACGCTGCGCGGCTTCGAAACACAGAATCAAATCAGCCGATTCAGCCATCTCACGGGTCAGTCGGCGGGACCGGAATCCGCTGGAATCAATGCCAACGCTATCCATGAGCCGCGCGCTGGAGGGATCGATCTGGTGCATGGGCAGACCTCGGGTTCCCGCGCTGGTCACCTGCACCGTCGTATTTGCCAAGTAGCGACTCATCAGCAGCTCCCCCATGGGCGAGCGGCAGATGTTTCCGGTACATACGAACATGATGTGCATGTATGGGAATCCTTGTTCTCGATATCCGCTGCGTCCGTATGCCGGACACACACCTTTACAATGACTTATCAAGTCTACTCTATTCTGCGGAAGAATGGGCACCGGTCCTTGTCGCTGCAGTCCGATCCGGTAGATACCCCATGCCCCATATGACTACGTGTCTGCCTACTATAGCTACTGATCGAACAAGCATATCCGTCAACAAACCGTTCGGGGACGAATTATGAGCAAGACCCATACCAACAACCCGCAAACACCAAGCCATAGCGCAAGACATGTTGCTTCCAAGAAGCATCCGTGGCGCACAGTCGTTATTGTGCTGGCGGTGTTGCTACTATTGCTGGTGGTTCTTCCCGGAACGGCTATCATGCTTTTCATGCGGTCCTTGGATTCCGAGATTTCGATGCCGGAGGAGGAGCGGGAACAGGTTGCGGAGGTGCTGACCCCCGTTGAGGGGAGCGACAAGCCGTTTTACGCGCTCATCATCGGCTCGGACAATCGCGGCAATGAGGTCTACGGTCGTTCGGACAGTATGATGCTGGCTCGCATTGATACCGAGAACAAGCAAGTTGACCTTGTATCCATCCCTCGTGACATGCAGGTCAGCATCAATGGGGGCAGCACACCGCAGAAAATCAACGCCGCCTATGCCATGGGCGGTTCCTCGCTCATGATCTCCACCGTTTCGGATTTTGCCGGTGTGCCGATTTCCCACTACATCAAAGTGGGATTCGACGGTCTTGAACAGCTGGTGGACAGACTTGGAGGCATCACCGTCAATGTACCTGAATCCTTCTCCGGGGGAAATGGCGGTGTTTCATTGCAAACCGGAGAACAGACGCTCAACGGGGAACAGGCGCTTGGTTTTGCACGCGAACGCTACCAGGTTCAGGGCGGTGATTTTTCGCGTGCCCAAGCGCAACGCATCGTGCTGACGGCCATTCTCAAGAAGATGCTTGAACAGCCGGCTACCGAGATTCCCGGGCTGGTACAGGAATTCGCCGCAATGATCTCCACGGATATGTCCACCATGGATCTGGTTGATCTCGGCATGCAATTCTACGGACATGGGGTCACCATCAATACGGCCGGCTGCCCCTCATATGCGTTCTCCCAGGATGGTGTGAGCTATGTGGGCGTTGAATACGCCGAGTGGCAGGATATGATGCGGCGCATCGATGCCGGCATGGGGCCGAAGGGGGAGGGAGAGATCCCTGCTGAACAGATGGAGAACGCTCAGCTCGGTGCCGCCTCAAATGCATTATCTCCCAGGGATTATGCGGGCTTGATTGATCAGTCGCTGAATTCCGATGACATCATCGGAAACGAATAGTCCGTTTTCCTTAAACGGTACGGCTACTCGGCAGGCACCTCCTGACCGGGGCAGGAGCGGAGCACGGACAGCATCGCCTGCTTCTCCTTGGTGGTCACGCTCAGATCGTATTTGTCCTTGACCCCGATCTGTCGGGCCACATATTCACAGCGGAAATCAGCGTTGGTTGGCAACCAGTAGGCGGCGGACGCCGACCCCTTCTCGCTGTTCTCTTCACCGTCGGCGGCCAGCAGGTTGTACATGTCGTTGCCGAACTTGTACCGCTTGGCGGTATCCCAATCACGCGCGCCCGACTGCCAGGCGTTCTCCAACGCCACCACATGCTCGATCTGCACTGCGCTGCTGGTCTGCGGACCACGCACGAAATCGATCGTCTTGCCGGTATACAGGTCATGCAGCACGCCGGACTGCACCTGGCAGCCGCCGGGAGTCGTAAAGGTCACGTCCTCCAGGTCGCGGGCCAATACCTCGTCACGCACGTCGCAGCCATCGCCGTCGTCATCGGTCTCACGATAGCCGAACAGGTCACGGTCGTATCCGTCCCCACTCTGATTGTCATCCACGCGAAGCGTCTCCAGCACGTCCGCCGCGGGGCCGGACGCCGCATACTCGCCGGTCAGCTCCCCCACCTCGGGGCTGATCTTCGGCAGCACCACGCCGACCATGACACCCACCACGACGGCGATGACCAGCAGGATCAGCACGCGCTCGAACGGATTTGACACGTTGAACCGTTTGTTGACATACCGTGCGGTGTTACGAGTGAATTCGGCCTGGTCACGGCGTGAAGGACGGCGATGAGTGCGGGACATACTGCCCCACTATACTCAAACGGCGGGCCGCGAGTAGTCTACTCGTAAGTAGACTAATTGACACGAAGAAGTAATCGAATCAAGATCAGGAGATAGCGATGTTTCAAAAATCAAACACTTTGTCATGTTTGATTTTTGAAACAAAAAACGTTAGGATAATCAAAAAAAACAATATGTTCGACTTTTGAAACAACCGACGATTATCATGGCAGAGCTAACAACACAGCAGAGAATCCTCTCCTCCACGAAGGACTTTGCAGTCATCGTCAAAGACGCACGACTGTCACTCAGAATCAGCCAGCAGGAGCTTTCAGCACGAACGGGAATCCCCAGGCCTTGGATCAGTCAGCTGGAACAAGGGCGAATAGAGAATCCCGGATTGGCGAAATGTCTGACGATCTGCTCCGCCCTCGGCATATCATTACACGCCGAGTACTCAGCAGCCACGTCGGACAACGCATCGTTACAGCAATACATGGCATTGCTCCGTCAATTAGGATATGTCGTCCAGACCGATGCAGTACCAACCGATACCGGCAATCATACGCCGACGCCGCAATCCAATTCACCGTTTGAAGAGACCCTCCTTGCGCTCAAACAACGGCAGCAAGCTGTCCAGCGCAACGCCAAACAACTTGATTACGGCACAACTCATACGGACGAAAGCGATGCAACATCATGAACGCCAAAAGCAAAGAACTACTGGTATTCCTGCAGGGGAATCCCCTGGGAATCCTGTCTGAAGATACCCAAGGAAGGCACGTATTCACGTATCTTCCCGAGTCCGACGTCTCGCTGAACCTTTCCATTGCACTGCCCCACCGAACCAGCCCGTGGACAGGCGCAGCGGTCGAAGCATACATTGACGGCATTCTTCCCGACGACCCCAATGTCAGACAACGCATCGGCCGTCAATACGGAGTCAACGCAAGAAATCCTTTTGCCCTTCTTTCAGTCATAGGACTGGATTGCGCAGGCGGCGTGCAATTCGTGCCGCCGGCGCAAATCGACACCTTACGCCGTACGAGTGAACTAGTCCCCATCAGTGAACAGCAAATCGGATTGCGGCTGCAGGCCATGGGGCAAGACGGACGGGCATCATGGCAGGCGAATGACGAACATTGGTCACTCAACGGCGCTCAAGACAAAATCGCACTGAGAAGACAGAATGGCCAGTGGTACGAAGCCCACGGGGCGGAAGCCACAACCCACATCATTAAACCCGGCATCAGCAACCTACTCGAGCAATCATTCAACGAGTACGTATGCATGAAAACCATATCCAACTTGGGAGTCCCCACAGCGGAATCGACGTATCACATGTTCGGTGACGTTCCAGCGATTATCAGTACCCGTTGGGATCGCGAGATCATTGACGACAACAGCATCCCAAAGGTAGCACGCATACATCAAGAGGATTTCTGCCAGGCATTGGGATTCATGACCGCGCAGAAATATCAGAGCGACGGAGGACCCGATGCACTTGCAATAGTTCAATTCCTTTACACCGAGCACTTCTCCGCAACCGACATCCATTTGTTCTACACCGCCCTGATCCTGAATTTCCTGATGGCAGGCACGGACGCTCACGCGAAGAACTACGCCATACTGGAGCCGGCCGGCGAATCGCCCATGCTGGCACCGCTGTACGATATCGCATCCTTATTCCCCTACGACACGCAACGCAAACAGCGTAAACTCGCGATGAGCATCGGGCGCGAATACAACTACGAGCGTATAGAGCTCAGGCACTGGGATCGTTTCGCAGCCGCAATCACCCAGGCATACAAATCCGACGATAGCGAATTCATCCATTTCGCGCTGCAGCATTACGCCTCGAAACTGCCCCAAGCATTCCGGGCAACAGCCGAGGAAGAAATGCAGCTGGTCGACGGCATGGATCGCTCCGGGCAATCTTCACAGCAACGCCGTCAACTTATTGAACGCATACAGCACGGCATCGATCGGCAATGCGAACGGGTGATGCACTGGTTTGAGTCATAGCATACGACAACCGAACAGAAGCTATAGGTTACCAGCATAAGTCGAGACAACAGCCTCTAATCAAAAACCGACGGCACCCGTTATCTCGACAGAAGAGCATCCATCGGTCGTATACCGCTCATGACTACAAAGACGCCCATCACGCGTAGGAGAAGGTGAGGGGGTCGTGGCCGGCGCGGGTGGGGCCGTCCAGCGCGTCGATGGCGGCATGCTCCTCCTCGGTGAGCGCGAAGCCGAACAGGTCGAGGTTCTCACGCTGGCGTTCGGCGTGCACCGACTTGGGGATGATGATCGTGCCGTTCTCGATGTGCCAGCGCAGAATGATCTGCGCGGGGCTGACACCGTGTGCGGCGGCGATGCGTTCGATGGTGCCGTTGCCGGCATTCAGGTCGGCGCCGCGTGCCATCGGCGAGTACGCCTCCACGGCGATGCCATGCTCCCGACAGAACGCGGTGACCTCACGCTGCTGCCAGGTGGGGTGCAGCTCGATCTGGTTCACGGTCGGCCACTCGCCGGTTTCCTTATGCAGTCGCTCCAAATGCTCGGGCAGGAAGTTGCACACACCCAGCGTGCGCACGCGCCCCTCCTCGCGCAGACGCACGAACGCCTTCCACGTCTCCCCGGAACGCCAGTCGAACGGCGTGGGCCAATGGATCATATACATGTCCACATACTCAAGCCGCAGCAGGCCGATCTGACGGTCGAACGCCTTCAGCGCGCTGTCATACCCCTGCTCGGAGTCGCGCAGCTTGGTGGTGACCCACAGATCGCGGCGACGCTCCCCCGTGGCATATCCGGCATTCACCAACGCACGGCCCACGCCACCCTCATTGTTGTAGCCGGCGGCGCCATCGATATGACGGTATCCGGCGGCGAGCGCCGATTCGACCACCGGGGTCACGCCCTCGTCGTCAATGCGCAGCACACCCAGACCCACCTGCGGAATCTCGGTGCCGTCGTGCAGGCGAATCATCGGAACAGGGGACGTGTGCTGCTCGCTCATCAGAACTCCTTCATCGAACATCCGCGCCGCGGACAATCACTCCACCTCCCCAGCATACTCAAGCCATGCTCCAGGACGCGGCAGACGCATCGCCGTCACGCGGGAACCGAGTCATCGACCAGAACGACATCCGGACGGGCTGCGGCGATGGACTTCAGTTCATCGGTGAATCCGCTCACGCTGAACAGCGCAAACGTTTCCTTGCGCTCCCCACGATGCCAATCGACCGCACCGGCACGCTCCTCCAGCACACGCAGCACATTGGCCCCCACCGGCTCCTTCCAGAACTTGCATTCCCCGAATACTATCGCACGGTCGGCGTCACTGAGCGCCACGGCATCGATCTCCACGTCACCGGCGCCCCACCATCGTCCCACGCGTTCCGGCGTGAACGGCAGACGGCCCTCCGCCCCCATCGACCACAACCGTTCACGGCACACGCCCTCGTATACGTATGACACATGATTATCCACAAAGTTGCGCCGGATACGAGCCATCGCCACCTGCGGATGGCCGGATTCGATATAGCTCAGATTCGGCTGCACAAAACGGAACCAAAAATCGATATACGTGTCCACGATCCGATACAAGCCACGCTTGCTCTTCTCCGGATTGCGCTCCGTCACCGGCACCTCGCGTTCCACGATGCCCAGATTATGCAGCGTGCGCAGCTTGCCAGGCACCGCGGTCACCGGCACCTGCAACGCTGCGGCAATCTGCCCTGCCTTACGGTTGCCGGCGGCGATGACCTTGATCATCGAAAAATACGTGCCGACTTCCGGCACCTCGCCACGCAGCAGGAACATCGGCTCATCGTACAGCACGCCGCTGCGATTGAGCACATTCGATTCGATCGCCTCGAAGATGTCGCCGCTGTCATCGAACAACTCGATGTATTTCGGTATGCCGCCGGTCACCGCATACCGTTCCACAAGCTCACGCATTCCCAGGCCGGGGAAGAACTCGCCGTAGTGCCGGAAAGGAATCGGGGCGAGCTGTATCTGGGCGGTGCGACGCCCATACAGAGGACTGTCATAGGAAAGCACCTGAGACTCCATCATGGACACCAGCGAGCCGCAAAGAATGACCATGACGTTGGCCTTGGCAAGGATGGTGTCCCAGATCCGCTGGAAAACGGACGGGAACTCGGGATTCGCCAGACCCAGATACTGGAATTCGTCCAGCACGATCACCAAACGCCTGCCGTTACTTCGTGCCTCGGCGGCGGAGCGGGCGATGGCGGTGAACACCGGCTCCCAACGGGGCAGCAGGGCGTCGCGCAGGAGATCGTCATGCAGGTAATCGGCAACCAATGATTGGAATACGGCGCGGTTCTGCGGCTCGGACTCCTCGGTGGCCAGATAATAGATGGCGGGCTTGTCGGCGATGAATCGTGATATCAATGCGGTTTTGCCGACCCGTCGGCGTCCGTACACCACGACAAACGACGCCTGATCACGCGCATACTCGCGTTCCAGGGCCGCAAGCTCGCGATTGCGGTCTATAAACACAGCGGCCTCCTTGACCTCGGTTTTTCAGCCAGCTTTCCGTCACAAGACATTGCAGGATGGTTTTTCCACGGACGACGCACATTCCGCCATGATGTCGCTATGATGTCGGGCGGCTAGGTCGATCGGCGTGATTTGAGCTACAATGCTTGGACATGCAATTATTATAGCTTCAGATATTATAGATGAAACTATAATATCTGAAGCTATATTTGTTGCAGTATCCGCTGCAGGCAAGACGTCTCGATTCGTTGTTCTAGACCCGAACGACGGTGTCGGCCACGCGCATCGTGGAATCACGGTGAGAGACCAGTACAATGGCAACGCCTTGCCCGGCGCTATCCGGCCCACCCTTGTCGTTCCCGAAGTCGCCGGATCCGATCCCGCCGACGCCATCACCCCCGCGAGGTTCGCTCGCCAGCTCGTTGATGGATTGCAGGATCACGGCCTCGTTGAAGGCATCAAGGCGACTGGTGGGTTCGTCCAGCAGCACCAGGTCGGCATGGCGCAGGAACACGCGAGCCAGGCCGATGCGTTGGCGTTCGCCCTCGGACAGGCGTCCGCCCAACTCACCCACCTGGGTATCGAGGCCGTCCGGCAACGAATCGACCAGCTGCAGAGCCGACGCCTTGGCGAGCGCCCCGCGCATCATCTCGTCATCGGCTTCCTGGTTGGCCAGGCGCAGATTCTCGCGGATCGTGCCGTCGAACAGGTAGGTCTCCTGTGCGAGCATGGTCTGTACGCGGCGGCGATGATGCGCATCCACCGTTCGCAGGTCCTCACCGGACATCGTCACGAGGCCGGCTTGCGGGTCCCAGTACCGCATCAGCAGTTTGAGCATGGTGGACTTGCCGCGCCCGGATGGCCCCTGCACGCCGAGGATGCCGTGCGCGGGAATCTCCAACGACAGATCCGTGAACACGCCAGCTGCCGCATGCCGCATCGTTCCGCTTGCGCCCTGGTCAAGGTCGGCATTGGGGTTGGAACCGTGTCCCGCCATCTGGTCGGGATACGCGAAACTCACATGATCCAAGGCCATGCCGCTGTACGCCGGCGTCAATGTGCCGGTTTCCTCCACGACCGGAACCTCGTCCATAATCGCGAACAGCCGCCGTGCGGAGGCGAAGGTCTGGGTCAGGCTCGCCGGCAATGCGCTCAATGCCAGCGTCGGCCCGAAGGAGCTGGCGATCAGCACCACGGCGGCGAACAATTCACCGACCCCATCCACGTCGGCCAGCCCATACCAGGCCAGCACCAGGGCCAACGCCCCGGCGAGCGCGGTGGCCAGCACCACCATCACCCCGCCGATGCCGCCGAATCGGCCGTTGTTCAGGCTCAGCTTGACCCGTTGATGCCACAGTTCACGCGACTGCTCCAGAATCGAGCCCAGACGCCGTTCACCCGCGCCGAAGCGGATGATCTCGTCCAGGCCGCGCATGTCGTCCAGCATCGTGTCATCCAGCGAGGCGGCGTCGCGGCGAATATTCGGCCCCAGATACCGCACGCCGGTCGCGAACAGGCGCGGCAGCGCCACGCCGACCAGCAGATGCATGACAATCAGCAGCGGCACGAACCACGGGTTGAGGAACGCGAGCGCCACGGCGAACGCCACCGTGGTCACGGTGGCGATGACCACCGGTGAGATGGTGTGCGCGAAGAAGATCTCCAGCAGTTCCACGTCGGTGGTGATCAAGGCGATCAGGTCGCCCTTGCCGCGCCCGTCCAGTTTGGCCGGCGCCAGCCGGCGCATGGCGGCGAACGCCTTGGATCGGAACAGCGCGAGCAGTTTGAACGCCACGTTGTGGTTCATGTACTGTTCGGCGTATCGCATCAGCCCGCGGATGACGGCGCACACCGCCATCGCCGCGAATCCAGCAGTCATGCTCACGCCCCACACCGGTTCCTCCAGCGTGGCGAACAGTGCGAGCACGCCGAACACGGGCAGGAAGGTGGCGGCCAGGTGGCCGAGTGTGCCGAACACGCAGGCGGCGATCATCGTGGGACGCAGCGGACCGACCTCGTGCAGCAGGCGGCGGATCAGCGCGCCGGTGCCGTCGGCTGCGTCGGTCTTGCCGGACGTAACGCCGGACGCAGACGGGGCAGGTTCGGCCTCACCGCATGGATGCTCCAAAGCCGAACCGGTAACGGATTCCGATGCGGGCGTCCCGATAACCCCAACCGGACCGATTTCGGCAGACGCGACCGACGCGCCGGCAATGGACCGGTGCCCGACATGCTCGATGACCTGCTGTGCGCGGAACAGGTCGGCGTACACGCCGCCACGCGCCATCAGCGCCGCGTGCGTGCCGGTTTCGGTCACCCGACCGTGGTCGAACACCACCACCTGGTCGGCGGTCACGGCGTTCGCCATGCGGTGCGTGATCATGATCACGGTGGCGGACTGCGCCAGTTCGCGGATCGTGTCCAGGATCACGGCCTCACTCTCGGCGTCCACGCTACTGGTGGCCTCATCGAAGACGTAGATCGGGGTGTTGCGCAGCAGCGCACGGGCGATGGCCAAGCGTTGGCGCTGTCCGCCGGACAGGTTCGCCGCATCGGGGGCGATCGGCATGTCCAATCCCTCGGGCTGTTCGCGCACGAAGTCAGCGATATGCGTCAGTTCCAGTGCGGCCCACAGTTCGTCGTCGGCGGCGTCGGGGGCGGCCATCAGCAGGTTCTCGCGCAGTGTGCCGGCGAACAGGTGGCTGCGGGAGGAGACCAGGGACACCGCGGAGACCATCGCGTCCGCGCTCAGATCACGCAGTTCCACGAACGGCGGCTCGGCTGCGTCGGACTCCGCGGAAGCAATGGTCTCGCCATCAAGCGTCATATCGTTAAACGCCGCGCCTGCAGACAGCGTGATCGACCCCTCGTATCCGGCCAGCGTGCCGGCCAGCAATGCGGCGGTCGTCGACTTGCCGGAGCCGGATTCGCCGACGATGGCGGTCAGCATACCCGGACGAGCGGTGAACGAGACGTCCGTCAGTGCGGGGGCAGGGAGCGCAGTGGCCGTGGCTGATGTGTCAGAGTCCGTGCCGGTGGAGTCGTCAGCGGAGAGGGGAACCTGAGATGTGTCAGAGTCCGTATCTGCGCAATTGGCGGTATCGGCATAGCGGTAGGCCACGGCGTTGAAGGTCACGGTCAGGTCGCGGCCGTCGCCGGGCAGGCCGGCATCGCCGCGCTTCGGCTCGGGGGCATCGAGCAGCGCGAAGATCCGCCTGGTGGAGGTCATGCCGTTCATCGCCACATGGAAATACGACCCCAGCTGGCGCAACGGCAGGAAAAAGCTGGCGGAGAGGAACACCACAATCATCGCCCCCGCCATGTCCACGCCGCCGACGAGGAACTGCCATACCGCCACACCGATGCCGGCCGCGGTGCCGCCGTAGGCCACGGCATCCATGGCGGTCAGCGAGCGCAGCTGGATCTGCAGCACCTGCATCGTCATGACGCGGAACGCCTCGGCCTTCTCGTCCATGTCGGCTGCGGCACGCTCATCGGCATCGAACGCCTTCAACGTCTCCAATCCCTGCATATTGTCCAGGAACGCGGCGCCCATATCCGTGTATTTGCCCCAATACCGCTTGAACGCGCGGGCGGCGCTCATCGCCACCACGCCCACCACCAGCACGATCAGCGGGGCGCATACCAGCAATACCACGGCCGCGGGGATGTTCACCGGCATCAGCACCGCGAACAACGTCACCGGCGCCAGCACCGCGTAGAACAGCTGCGGCAGGAACAGTTCGAAGAAGCTCTGGATCTGGTCGATGCCCTCGCCCGCGGACTGCACCACGTCGGACGTGCGTACACGGGAGGAATACGACGGCCCGAGCGCCAGCATCTTGCGGTAGAGGCGTTCGCGCAAAGCCAGTTTCACGCGTTCGGCGGCCTCGGTGCCGAAGGATGCGGCGGAACGCGACGTCAGGTACTTGACCACGCAGACCGTCAGCAGCACCAGCAACGCCAACAGCAGGTTGGTCGTCGGCATGACCACGTCCAGCCCCTGGGCCGTCCAGATGGCGCACTGCAGCACGCTGACCAGCAGGTTCGCCATCATGAACGCGAACAGCACGTCGGCCAGCAGCGACAGCCACAGGGCCACCACCTTGGCGGCCACCAGCTTGCCGATGCCCGGAGTCAGGGAAAACAGGCGTTTGTCGAACACTGCGCACCTCATTTCTGCAACTCCTTGCCACCCTAACGGAATCGGCGGGCACGCGCCAGACCCAGTTTCCCCCATCGGACGCATCGTTGCTCCGCACACGACGACACCCGCGGCATCCCGCCCGCTTTTGTCGGGAACGTCCAAAGAAACGCGGAAAAACTGTTGCCCGATGCCAAACCATCGTGGTTACGGTCGCGTAACATGGGATGCATAACACAACAGTTCACGCCACCGTGTCTATTACTCCGGCACGGCATCGCAGCCGTGCCACACGCGCTTGGTCGCAAAGACCGAGATCACGCACCACGCGAACTGCGCAGCACGCCACGCACACCATGCGGGGACGCGCCCAACCGCCCGGCGGGCGGCGCGACGCGCCACGCACCACCATGAAGGACCGCATATGCTCACCGAATACACCACCCCCGGATCCATCGAGGTCCGCAGCAACGAAACCCTGTACTCCCTGCTCACCCAGCGCATCGAGCGCACCGGCGAGGACACGGTCATCGCCACGCGCAAAACCGGCCCCGGCCGCTGGGAGCAGATCACCACCGGCGAATTCCATCGCATGGTGCTGGCCGCCGCCAAGGGCTTCATCGCCTTCGGCATCCGCAAGGGGGACGCGGTCTCCATCTTCTCCCCCACCCGCTGGGAGTGGGGTGTGCTCGACTTCGCACTGGCCGCGATCGGCGCGGTGAACGTGCCGATCTATGACACGGACTCCGCCCCGCAAGCCGAACGCATCATCAACGATTCCGCGGTCAAGCTGGCCATCGCCGACAACCGCGAGCGCTACGACCGCCTGGACTCGGTGATCGACAACTGCCCGACGCTGCAGCGCATCCTCATGCTCGACGGCAACGCGCTCGGCGCGCTCGAAGGTCTGGGTGTGAGCGTGTCCGACGAGGAGCTGGAGACGCGAATCGCGTCGGTGGGCGCGGACGACCTGGCCACGATCGTGTACACGTCCGGGTCCACGGGCACGCCGAAGGGCGCGGAGCTGACGCATCGCAACTTCCTGAGCATCGTGCGCGCCGGGTTCGCGTGCCTGCCGGAAGTCATCTGGGACGATCATCCGCGGCTGCTACTGTTCCTGCCGCTGGCGCACTGCTTCGCACGGTTCATCGAATACTGCTCGATCGGGTCGGACGACGGCGTGGTCGGCTTCCTGCCGGACACCAAGTCGCTGCTGCCGGATCTGCGCTCGTTCAAGCCGACGTACCTGCTGGGCGTGCCGCGAGTGTTCGAAAAGGTGTACAACGCGGCCTCACGCAAGGCCGGCATGGGGTTCAAGGGGCGCGTGTTCCTCAAGGCCGCCGAATCGGCGCGCGCCTGGTCGCGGATGCAGCAGGCGGGCATCAGGCCCACGCCCAAGCAGGTGGCGGAGCATCTGGGGTACGAGGCGTCGGTGTACCGCACGGTGCGCGGCGCGCTCGGCCCGAACATCCGGTATGTGGCCTGCGGCGGCGCGCCGTTGAACGCCGATCTGGCGCATTTCTACTGCGGCATCGGACTGCCGATGATCCAGGGCTACGGACTGACGGAGACGGCCGCGCCGTTCACCGTGTGCCGTGTGGACGACAACGTGATCGGCACGGTCGGCCAGCCGGCTCCGGGCTGCTCGGCGCGCATCTCGGAGGAAGGCGAGCTGCAGCTCAAGGGCGCGAACGTGTTCCGCGGCTACCACAACCTGCCCGATAAGACGGCCGAGGTGTTCACCGAGGACGGCTGGTTCAGGACCGGTGACCTCGGGTCGATCGACGACGAGGGGCGCATCACGATCACCGGGCGCAAGAAGGACATCATCATCACCGCCGGTGGCAAGAACGTGTCCCCGATTCCGATGGAGCACACGATGATGGACTGCCCGATTGTGGAGCACGCCGTGGTGGTGGGCGACGGGCGGCCGTTCATTGCGGCGCTGGTCACGCTCGACCCGGAGGGGCTGGCCTCGTGGCTGCCCGCGCAGAGCCTGCCGGCGGACCTGCCGCTGGCCGAGGCGGCGGAATTGCCGGCCGTGCGCGATCTGGTGCAAGAGTATGTAGACAAGGCGAACGCGATGGTCTCGCGCGCCGAGTCGGTGCGCAAGTTCGCAATCCTGGATACGCAGTTCTCGCAGGACAACGGCTGCCTGACCCCGTCGCTCAAGGTGGTGCGTCCGAAGGTGACCACGGTTTTCGCCGACGTGATCGCCCACGAGATCTACGGCGGCCGCTGATCGGCGTGTCCGGGAGGTCACCTTCCCGGACACGCCCGGCTTCTCCGGACCCTGACACATCGTGACCGTGATCTATTCACGAAAACGTTGATTTTTCAACGTTCCTCACTTGCATCAGAGTCACGAATGTGTCAGAGTCCAAAAAAGCCGTCCGGCTGAGGGATGACAGCCGGACGGCGATGCGTATTCCGCCGCTCAGTGGCGGTTGTTCAGACGGTGCACCATCTCGCTGAGCTCGAGCTCGCGCTCGAACTGGCGCGGGGTGGTGTTCTCGTCGATGACGGCCAGCTCGACACCGGCCATGCGGGCGAAGTCCTCCCATGCCTCACGACCGACGGAGGTGGTCATGCAGGTGTGGTGCGAGCCGCCGGCGCGCAGCCAGCACTCGGCCGAATCCTTGAGGCTCGGGCGCGGCTGCCACAGGGCGCGGGCGCACGGCAGGGCCTTCAGGGAGCCTTCCGGCTCGACCACGTCGACCACGTTCATCAGCAGGCGGAAACGCTCGCGCATGTCGGCCATCGAGACCACGACCACGTCCTTCTTCGGGGCGGCGGTGAACACCAGACGCACCGGATCGGCCTTGCCGCCGATGCCGAGCGGGTGGATCTCCAGGCGCGGCTTGGCGATGGTGCCGATGGACGGGGAGACCTCCAGCATGTGCGCGCCCATGTTCATCTCATGGCCGGGCACGAAGTTGTAGGAGTAGTCCTCCATCAGGGAGGCGCCGCCGTCCAGGCCGTAGCCCATCACGGCGCCGATACGCACCAGCACGGCGGTCTTCCAGTCGCCTTCGGCGGAGAAGCCGAAGCCGTACTCGGACGGGAAGCGCTGCGGGCCCACGCCCGGCAGCTGCGGCAGAGCGCCCAGGTCCTCGAAGTTGTCGACGCCGGCGGTGCAGCCGTTGGCGTTCATCATGTTGATCATCGCGGCCTCTTCCTTGGCGGCGATGAACAGCGAGTCGTACTTGGCGTCGAGCAGCTCGGGGGCCACGTCGTACTTGGCCTTGTAGTCCTCGATGATGGCCTTGACCTGGTCGTCCTTGACGGCCTCGTAGGCGGCGACCAGCTCGTTGACGGCCCAGGTGTTGATCGAGGCGCCGAACACGCGCTCGGCCTCGGTCTTGTCGCCCTCGGTGACGGCCACGTTGCGCATGTTGTCGCCCCAGCGCATGACCTTCATGTTGTTGGAGGCATCCCAGCCGGCGCAGGCGCGGGTCCAGGTGGCGATCTTCTCGGCCACCTCGGGGTCGGTGTAGTGGCCGACCACGATCTTGCGGTTGATGCCCAGGCGGGAGACGATGTAGCCGAACTCACGGTCGCCGTGGGCGGCCTGGTTCAGGTTCATGAAGTCCATGTCGATGGTCTCCCACGGGATCTCCATGTGATGCTGGGTGTTCAGCTGCAGCATCGGCTTGGTGAGCACCTCCAGGCCGCGGATCCACATCTTGGCCGGGGAGAAGGTGTGGCACCAGGTGATCACGCCGATGACGTTCGGGTTGGCCGAGGCCTCGACCATGAACTGCTTGACGCCGTCGGAGGACTTCAGCGTGGGCTTGAGGACGATCTTGACCGGAATGGTGCCGGTGGCGTTCAGGTAGTCGACGATCTCGGTGGACTGCTCGGCGACCTGGCGCAGGGCCTCCTCGCCGTACAGGTCCTGCGAGCCGACGCCGAACCAGACTTCCTTGCCCTCGAACGGGTTTGCCATAACCATAGTAATTGTTCCTTTGTTGTATTGGTTGGGTTTATTTCGATGCGTATATCAGGCCGGTCGCCGCAGGGCTGTACTGACGTCCCCTTTATCGGCCGACCGGCAGCACTGGCGCGATGCGTGCGGCATCCGTGCCGCAGCAGGCGAAGGCGTACAACGGTACGTCGAACCTGCTGCGGTGCGGATGACGCTCCATCGCGTCAGTGCTGCCCGTAGACGTTCTGGTAGCGGTCGTTAAGCTTGTCGATATCCTCCTGCGGGATCGGGATGATATCGCCGAGCTGGCGGGCGGCCCACATGGTGTGGGCGACCTCCTCGGTCATGGCGGCGGCCTTGACGGCGGACTCGGCGTCCTTGCCGATGGTGAACGGACCATGGTTCTGCATGAGGACGGCCGGAGACTTCGGGTACTTCTTGAGCGTCTCGACGACGCCCTCGCCGATGGCCTCGGAGCCGATGAGACGGAACGGGCCGACCGGCACTTCGCCGCCGAACTCGTCGCCCATCATGGTCAGGCCGCACGGGATGTTCTGGCCGGTGGCGGCCCAGGCCGTGGCGTAGGTGGAGTGCGTGTGCACGACGCCGTACACGTCCGGCATGTTGCGGTAGATGTAGCAGTGGGAGGCGGTGTCGGAGGACGGGGCCTCGGAGCCGTCGACCACGTTGCCGTCGAGGTCGCAGACGACCATCGAGCTCGGGGTCAGGTATTCGTAGCGCAGGCCGGACGGCTTGATGACCATCAGATCGGCGGTGTGCAGACGCTGGGAGACGTTGCCCGCGGTCCACACGACCAGATTCCACTTGATGAGCTGGTCGTGCAGCGTCGCGACGACCTCGCGCACCTGCTTGACTTCGGCCCGGACTTCGGGACCGTAATCAGCCAATGTTGCCATATTGTGTTTCCTTTCTAATTGATCAGGTCTGGATCAGGTCTTGGGTCGGGGCGTCAGTCCTCAAGCGGGATCGCCGCGATGGCGGCGTGCTCGATCGGCAGGCCTGCGCGGAAGCGGGCGAAGAAGCCCTCGAAGCCCTCCACGTCCTTCTCGTCCGGGGTTTCGGTGACCGACTCGGCGTCCGCGAACACGCGGTTGTCCAAATAGTCGGCCAGATCCTCGTCGGCGTGCCACAGGTAGTCGCCGAGCACGGCCATGCCCCAGGCGCCGCCTTCCGCGGCAGTGGCCATGACCTTGATCGGGGTGTCGAATGCGGCGGCGAGGATCTTCTGCGCCACCTTGGGGGTGGTGAAGATGCCGCCGTGACCCACGAGGGAATCGACCTGGACGTGCTCGTCCTTGGTCATGACGTCCATGCCGATCTTGACCGGCGAGAACGCGCCGAACAGCTGCGCGCGCATGAAGTTGCCGAGGCTCATGCGGGCTTCGGGCTTGCGGGCGAACAGCGGGCGGCCTTCGGGCAGACCGGCCAGGAACTCGCCGGAGCGGAACGGATAGTTGAGCAGGCCGCCGCAGTTGGCGTCCACATCGTCGGCGATGGCCGCGCGGAACAGCGTGCCATACAGCGTGCCCGCGTCGACCGGGTGGCCGAGGGCCTCGGCGAACTGGCCGAACAGGCCGACCCAGGCGTTCAGGTCGGAGGTGAAGTTGTTGGCGTGGCTCATGCCGGCCAAGTCGCCGGCCGGGGTGGTGACCAGGTCGACCTCCGGGTGCAGGGCCTTGAGCTTGCCTTCGAGCACCACGGTGGCGAAGATGGAGGTGCCGGCGGATACGTTGCCGGTGCGCTTGCGCACGGAGTTGGTGGCCATCATGCCGGTACCGGCGTCGCCTTCCGGCGGGGCCAGGGTGATGCCCGGCTGCAGGGTGCCGGTCGGGTCGAGCAGTTTGGCGCCCTCCTCGGTGAGCTCGCCGGCAGGGGTGCCGGCCACGAGCGGTTCGGGCAGCAGGTCCTCGAGCTTCCACGGCTGGGCGGCCACCTCGGGCAGTTCGTTGAACTGGCGGATGAATTCGGCCTCCCAGGTGCGGGTGGTCGGATCGATCGGGAACATGCCGGAGGCGTCGCCGACGCCGAGCACCTTCCTGCCGGTGAGCTTCCAGTGCACGTAGCCGGCCAGGGTGGTGAAGAAGGCGACCTTGGAGACGTGCTCCTCGTTGTCGAGCACGCACTGGTACAGGTGGGCGATGGACCAGCGTTCCGGGATGTTGTACTGGAACAGCTCGGAGAGCTTCTCATGCGCCTCGTGGGTGTTGGTGTTCTGCCAGGTGCGGAACGGCACCAGCAGTTCGCCGGCCTCGTCGAAGGCCAGATAGCCGTGCATCATGGCGGAGAAGCCGATGTGGCCGATGTGGGTGAGCTTCTCGCCGTAGGCGGCCTCCACGTCGCCGGCCATCTCGGCGTAGGCGGTCTGCAGGCCCTTCCAGATCTCCTCGACGGTGTAGCTCCACAGGCCGTGCTCCAGATGGCTGGCCCAGCCGTAATCGCCGGAGGCGATGGTGCGGTAGGTGTCGTCGATGAGGACGGCCTTGATTCGCGTGGAACCGAACTCGATGCCGAGCGAGGTCTTGCCCGCGCGGATCTTCTCCGCGATCGCGGCAACCTGATCGGAATCGTTCTGCATTACTGCCATGGTGGTGGACTCCTTACCCTGCCCGGCCGGCCCGTACCGTCCGCTGCACTACTGTTGTTCGTGAACGTTAACAGCCGCCTTCATCGGCCGGTGTTAGCGCTCACAATTTGTAGTGCCGATTATACGCGCCGACACCCCGAATCTCAACCCGACGAGTGTCTTGTTTCATCGTTGTAAATTTCGATTGCCAGGCACCGCAAACCCCGTGTCGTCATGTCCGCATGACAACACACACTCCAACGATTCCTTCAGATGCCGTGTTGTCACGGCTGTATGACGACACGGACTCCAAACCACCGTTAAGGGCGTGTCGTCATGGACATATGACAACACACACTTTGGGCCAACCGCCCGAGGGTGTGTCGTCATGACGGCCGACAGCCGCGTCGACGTCAGTGCGTGGCCGGGCCCAGCGAGTTGCGCAGCATCACCTTCGCCGGCACTAGCCCCACGCCGTGCGAAGCCGCCGCGAACGCCGGCTCCGGCCCCTCGCCCAGCAGATGCAGCACCTGCTTCATCGCGGCCACGCCCAACTGCTCGAAATCGGGGCGCACCGTGGTCAACGGCGGCAGCATGTTATCCATCGCAGGCATATCGTCGAAGCCCACCAGGCTCACATCCTGCGGAATCCGCAGCCGATGCTCGTGCAGCGCGCGCATCACGCCTACCGCCTGACTGTCATTCGCCGTCACCACCAGCGACGGCAACGCGGCGCCATGACTGCCGAAATCCTCAAGCACATGGTTCATCCGCGTATACGCCTCGGCCGACTCCCAGGACTCGCACTGCTCGACCACGCACTCCACGGCATGCTCCGCGCACAGCTGCCGCCACGCCGCCAGTCGCGTCCCCGCATCGCGCCACTCCTGGGGACCGGCGAAATACAGCGCGCGACGATGCCCGTATTCCGCGACCAGCCGCATCACCTCGGCCATCGCCCCCCACTGGTCGATGCCCACCAGCGCCACCTTGCGCTGATCCATGGGACGGATGGCCGCCATGGCGGTGCGGATGTCCACCGCGCCGTGCGTCGAGGTGATCAGCACGCGCGGCTGCTGCACCGGTGCGTGGCAGGCGGCCGAGAACATGGCGTCGGTGGGCGTCAGGAAGATGAACGCGTCCACGTTCTGCTCGTCGAACGTGTCGCACAGCGTCTCGAAATCCTTCTGCGAGCAGAACGCCTCATGCACCAGCATGACGGACATGAACAGCTCATGGGCGCGGGCCATCGTCTCGATCGAGGAGATGGCGGAGATCGGCCCGAAGAAGCGCAGGCCTCCGGCGATCAGGCCAATCGTGCGCGAGCGCTGCGAGGCGAGCGCGCGGGCCGAGTTGCTCGGACGGTACCCCAGACGGTCGATGGCGGCCTGCACCTTGGCGCGCGTGACCTCGGACACGTCCGGGGAGTGGTTGATCACGCGGGAGACGGTCTGATGACTCACGCCGGCCAGTTTGGCCACTTCGAACATCGACGGACGCTTGCCGCCCCTGCCCTTGGCCGCCGTCATCGCGCGGGCTCCTCGGCGATGGTGTCAAGGCGTGCGCGGAAGTTCGGCCAGTCGGTGCGCATGGCCGTCAGCAGCTTGCGGTTGGGCACCTCGTCGATCGGCACCCACTCGATCTCCATGCTCTCGTCATCATTGGCGCGCGGTGTGACCGTGTGGCCGGGCTTCTCGAACGCGAACACGGTGGTGTACGCCCAGTTGCCGTGATCCTCCCGGTAGGCGCCGACCACCTCGATGTCCTCGGGGGTGATGTTCGCCTCCTCGTAGCTTTCGCGCAACGCACCCTCGATGGCGCTCTCACCGTCCGCCGTGGCGCCGCCCGGGATGCCCCAGGTGCCGCCTTCGGCGCTCCACAACGCGCGATGCTGCATGACCACATGCGTCACCTTGCCGGTGACGGCGTCACGACGGGCCAGCAGCACGCCGGAGGCGCCGTTGAGGCCCCAGTGGCGGCGGCCGCAGTCGCAGTCGATCCAGCCGTCGCCCGGCTGACGCACGTTCTCCTTGGGCGGCACCGAACCGCTGGCGGAGCTGGTCACGCCGTCGGCTTTGGGTGCGGGATCGTGATCGCCGCGGGCCACGTTCCACAGGTCCGTCCATTCCACACCCAGCTCGCCGGCCAGCCGCCGGGCCAACGGCAGGCTCAGGCCGATGATGCCGTGCGGATCGCCCTCGATGCCGTCGATGAACGCGCCGCCGAAGCCTTCCAGCGTAAAGGAGCCGGCCACCTCCAACGGTTCGCCGGTGGCAATGTAGCGCTCGATGTCGCGGTCGGAATAATCGCTGAAATGCACGATGGCGTGGCTGACGCCGCGGGCCACGCGCCCGGTGGCGAAGTCGATCAGGCAGTGGCCGGTCCACAGCTCGCCGCTGTGGCCGCGCATGGCCCGGAGCCGTTCGCGTGCCACGTCCGCGCTGTGGGGCTTGCCGTGGCATTCGCCGTTGAACAGGAACATCGAGTCGCAGCCCAAGATCAGCGGGCCGACCGCGGCGGTGGTCAGGCCTTGGATTGCGGAGGCGTTGTTGGTGCCGGAACCGTTGGCGCCAGTGCTGCCGGTATCATCGGCATCGGTGCCGTTGACGCCGGAACCGCCCTTGCCGGCGCCATCCGCGGGCGTGTGGATTGGTTCCACGGTTGTGGGCACGTCCACGCCGGAGAAATCGCGGGTGATGTCGGAGGCTTTGCCGCCTGTAACGCCGGACGCCGGGGACGCGGAAGACGAAGCGGAAGTCGAGACGGCGGTCGGATCGGATGACGAGGGAACCGACCCCGCATCGCCCGCCTCCACGGCCTTGAGCGGATAGGCGGTCACGCGTTCGCCGGTCGCGGCGGCGGCTGCCTCGGCCACATTCCGGTACGCCTGATATACGGCCTGAGCCTTGGCCTCGGCCAGGATCATGACCCGCTGATTCACGCTCAGCTCGTCAACGCCCACACCGGCCTGTTCGGCGGCATGTTCCAATGCGGCCGGTTCGTCGACATGCGAGACGCGAATGGTCGGGCACACGCCGGCCGAGTACAGCACATTGCGGCGCGGGGCGGACTTCGAGGCAAGGATCAGCGGAATCGTCATACCGCCCACTGTACCGCAACCGCCGTGCGCATGGTCGCCGGATATCGCCGGAGATCGGCGGATGCGCCGCCCGACTCCGGATCCGCCCAGGATATCCGTTCAGCCGCGTTCCACGGTCACGCCGGTGGTATCGATGGGCAGATGCAGCACGCGCCAGTGGCCGGAGGCCAGATCCTCGGCCGCAATGGCGTCGATGGCCTCGCGCGCGTCGCCGTAGTGCAGCACCAGCACGCACGGGCCCGCGCCGGAGACGGCGGCCGCGTAGCCGTGTGAACGGAAACGTTCGATGAGGTTCCATGAAGGTTCCATCAACGCGGCGCGATATGGCTGATGCAGCTTGTCCTGCGTAGCCGTGTACAGCAGGGTGTTTGCCGTGGCCGCGAGCGCGGACGACGCGGCGGAAACGGAGACGGCAGCGTCCCCGTCGGCGGTGTCCGAGGAGGCGGTGTCCGAGGAAGTGGAGGCCGCGGCCAGCGTGCCGGGGTTCATGGCCGCGGGCAGCAGGCCCACGCGCGAGACGTTGTAGACCGCGTCCCGGTAGGGCAGCGTGGCCGGCAGCGCCTGCCGCGCCTTTTCGGTGGACAGTTCGTAGTCCGGCACAAACACGGCCGCGGCGATGGCCGGGTCCACCGGATAGTTGACGGTGTGGAAACCTCCATGCAGCGGTTCGCCGCCGGGGATCGGCACGGAGCCGACGCCCTCGGCGGTGGAGAAATCCCAGGATACGGTCAGCCCACCGAACACGGCCGGCGCCACGTTGTCCGGATGTCCTTCGATGGTGGCGGCCAGGTCGAAGATGGCCGAACGGTTGAGCTCGCCCTCCTGCGCGAAGGCGGCGGCCGCCGCGATGCCAGCCACGATCGCCTCGGCGGAGGAACCCATGCCGCGCGCCTGCGGGATGCGGTTGTGCGCCTCAAGCGTGAAGCCGAACCGCCCCAGGCCGAAGGTGCGGCAGGCGCGACGGAAGGTGGAGACCACCAGATGGGTCTCGTCGCGCGGCAGCGTCTGCGCGCCCTCCCCCTCGATGTTCACGTGCGCATCGGTGTCCGCCGGATCGTCGCTCAGCGTGAAGGTGAGTTCGTCGTGGTAGTCGAGCGCCAGACCGACCGTGTCGAAGCCCGACCCCAGGTTCGCGCTGGTGGCGGGGACGCGGACATGTACGCGACGTGTCACAGGATTCATGACGTGCTCCTTACAGAGATTGCCGAAAGGCCTGGTTCGGAAAATCGATGCGGTGACGAGGACCGTCGGGGCCGCCCATCGCCGTATCGCCGTGCCGGTTCGTGGCGGAGGGGCGGCCGTGCCGCGGGTTACAGGACGCGCAGGATGGAGGGTTCACCAGTCACGAAGTCGAGACGGCAGACGGCCTCCACGGTTTCGCGCAGCGTGACCTCGTCGGTCAGGTGGGTCACCAGGCGCAGCTGCTGGAGTTCGCCGGAGTAGCCCGGCTCGTGCAGCGTGGGCTTCAGGTCCTGGTTCACGCCGTTGATCGACACGCCGCGCTTGGCGAACTCCTCCGCGATGGCGGCGAGCACGCCCGGCTTGTCATGGATGACGAAACGCACGGCGAACGCGGCCTTGGAGGCTTCGATCGGGGCCTTGGACAGGTCGTTGTACAGCGTGATGGCCGGGCCGGTGCAGCCTTGGGCGATGTGGCGGGCCACGGTGACCACGTCGCCGACCACGGCGGAGGCGGTGGGTGCGCCGCCGGCGCCGCGACCGTAGAACATGAGGTCGTCGGCGGCCTCGGCCTTGACGAACACGGCGTTGAAGCTGCCGTGCACGGAGGCCAGCGGATGGTTCTCATCGATCAACGCCGGGTAGACGCGCGCGGAGACGCCGGCCTCGCCGTTCTCCACCACCGCGAGCAGCTTGACCACCTTGTGTTCGGCGGTGGCGGCGGCGATGTCGTCCGCGGTGACCTTGGTGATGCCCTCCACGGTCACGTCGTCGATGCCGATGTTGGTGTGGAAGCCGAGCGTGGCCATGATGGCGGCCTTGTTCGCCGCGTCATGTCCCTCGATGTCGCCGGTCGGATCCGCCTCGGCGTACCCCTTGGCCTGCGCGTCCTTGAGCGCCACATCGAAGTCGAGGCCCTTGGTGGTCATCTCGTCGAGGATGTAGTTGGTGGTGCCGTTGACGATGCCGAGCATGCTGGTGACCTTGTCCCCGACCAGCGATTCGCGCAGCGGGCGCACGATCGGGATCGCGCCGCCGACCGCGGCCTCGAAGTAGATGTCCACGCCCTTGGCTTCGGCGGCCTGGTAGATCTCGGGGCCGTACTTGGCCAGCAGCGCCTTGTTGGCGGTCACCACGGACGCGCCGGATTCGATGGCGGCCAGCACGAAGGTGCGCGCCGGTTCGAGTCCGCCGATCAGCTCGACGACGATGTCGGCGTTCGTGGCCACGGCCATGGTGTCGCTGGTCAGCAGCGACCGGTCGATCCAGGGGAAGTCGACCTCGTCCGGATCCAGGCAGGCCACGCCGACGAGTTCGATGTCCCGGCCGATGCGCTGGGAGAGTTCGTCCCGCTGTTCCACCAGCAGACGCGCGGTCTGCGATCCGACGGTGCCCGCGCCCAACAGTCCGACGCGGATGGGGGCTTCATTATGCTGTGCCACGAGTGTCCTTCCCTAGCGATGACGGGTGTGTACTGCCATCCTACGGAACGCCGCCGATTTACCGGGCACGCGTCTCATACTTGCGCCGCCCGGGCACAGATGTGCGCCGGGCGGCGGAAATGCGGAATGAACCGATGGCACGGGAAACAGCCGATGGCAAGGGAGACACAGCCGGCGGTTCAGCTCACATCCAGCGCGAGCAGATCGTCCACGGTCTGCCGGCGCAGCATCACATGCGCGCCGGAAGCGGACACGGCCGCGACCGCTGGAATCAGCGCCTGGTTGTAGTTGCTGGCCATCGTGCGGCCGTATGCGCCGGTGACCGGCACGGCCAGGATGTCGCCGCGCTTCAGGTCGGCGGGCAGACGGCATTCGTGCACGATGATGTCGCCGGATTCGCAGTGCATGCCGACGACGCGCGCCAGCATCGTCTCCGCGGCCCCCTCGCGGTCCGCCAGCCGCGCCGTGTAGTCCGCGCCGTACAGCGCCGGGCGGATGTTGTCGCTCATGCCGCCGTCCACCGATACGTACACGCGCTCGCCGATCGACTCGCCCGCCGCGTCGGTGGTGCCCGCGGGCAGGTGCACGGGCTTGATCGTGCCGACGCGGTACAGCGTCACGCCGGCCGGGGCCACGATCCAGCGGCCGGGTTCGAAGGAGATCACCGGCGCGGGCATGCCGAGCGCGCGATTGACGGCGGTCACCGCGTCGGACAGGCGGTGCAGCTCCACGTCGATATCCATCGAATCCTCGCCGTCGGTGTACGCCACCGAGTAGCCGCCGCCCAGATCGACCTCGGGCAGCGTGTAGGCGTCGGTGGCGTAGAAGGTCTTGCGCAGCAGCATCATGCGCTTGGCCGCCTGCACGAACGCGTCCGCGTCGTGGATCTGCGAGCCGATATGCGAGTGGATGCCGACCAGTTCCAGATCGTCGCCATGCGCGAGGATGTCCTTGAGCACGGCCAGCGCCGGGCCGTCGGCCACGGTCTCCATCGCCGCGGCGAGCGCCCGGTCGGCGGGGTTGATGTCTTCGGCGCGCAGGTCATACGGGTAGCGGATGTCGTAGCGCAGCGACGGCCGGGTGGCGGCGTCGGACGCACCCTCGCCGCTTGCGATGGTGTCCGCGGCACCGGTCGCACCGCTTGCGGCGTCAGTTCCGCTTGTTCTGTCGTCGGATTCGACCGGTTTGACGCGGACGTTCGCGCCGGCCGGCGTGATGCCGTCGAGGTCGTCGAGGATGGCCAGTACCGACGCGTCGGCGCCGGCCGGCAGCAGCGGCACGCCGAACTTCTGGTCCTCGTGCGCGGTGGAGATGAACTCGTGGCCGCCCGCGTGGATGCCGGCGGTCACGCGCAGCATGACGCGGGCGCGTTTGCCGAGCCGGCGGGCGATGGCGGCGATGCGGGCCGGCTCGTCCGGGGAATCGACCACGATCTTGGCGAAGCCCTGTTCGATGGCGAGCGCGATCTCCTCGTCCGACTTGTTGTTGCCGTGCAACACCAGGCGGCGTCCGGGGGCGCCGGCGGCGAGCGCGATGCGCATCTCGCCCATCGAGCAGGTGTCCACCAGCATGCCCGCCTCGGTGACGATCCGGACCACTTCCTTGGACAGGAACGCCTTGCCGGCGAAGCTGACGTGCGTGGTGGTGTTGTGGAACGCGTCGGCCGCGGCGCGCACGAACCGGCGGGCTCGGGCGGCCACTTCGTCGGTGTCGATGAGGTACAGCGGAGAGCCGAACTCATCGAGCAGGCTCGATGCGGTGCGCCCGTGGAAGGTCAGTTCGCCGTTGGCGTCGAGCGCCGTGGCCTCGGGCCAGATCGGGGTGATTGCCATATCTTCTCCAACTCATGTTACGTTGCGGCCGTACGCCGACATTGGCTGGTGGTATCGGCGTACGTGCCGTATATGCGATTGCGCCGCCCGCGGATCGGTGTCCGTCGGACGGCGCATCGCCATTGTTACATCCGCTCGGGTGCCTCGACGCCCAGCAGGTCCAGGCCGGCGGCGATGACGATGCGCACGGCGTCGTTGAGCTTCAGACGCGCGGCGGCGCGGGCCGGCTCCGGGTTCTTGGCGATGCGCAGCGCCTCGCGGGCCGCGTCGTCCTGACGCTCCTCCGGGTCGGTCAGGGCCATCGGGACCACGCGCTCCACGTTGTACCACTTGTGGTACGTGGCGGCCAGGTCCTCCAGATAGTGGGCCACGCGGTGCGGAGCGCGCAGGTCGCCCGCCAGCGAGAGCAGCGCCGGCCACTGGGCGAGCGCGGCGAGCACCTCGCCGTCGGCCTCGGTGTCCAGCAGCGCCAGGTCCGCGCCCTCGTGGGTGATGCCGGCGTCGGCCGCGTTGCGGTCCACGTTGCAGGCGCGGGCGTGCGCATACTGCACGTAGTACACCGGGTTCTCGTTGGTGTGCGAGGCCAGCAGGTCCAGGTCGATGTCCACCGGGGTGTTGTAGTCGGTGCGGGCCAGCGAGTAGCGGGCCGCGTCCACGCCCACGGCCTCCACCAGGTCGTCGATCGTGACCACGTTGCCGGCGCGCTTGGACATGCGCACGGGCTTGCCGTCCTTCATCACGTTGACCAGCTGGCCGATGAGGATCTGCATGTTCCGGCCCGGCTCGTCGCCGAACGCGGCGCACATGGCCATCATGCGGCCGATGTAGCCGTGGTGGTCGGCGCCGAGCATGTAGATGGCCACGTCGGCGGGGTTGGACTCGCGGTGGCGCTTGTTGCGGTAGTAGGCGATGTCGGCGGCGAAGTAGGCGTAGTTGCCGTCGGACTTGACGATGACGCGGTCCTTGTCGTCGCCGTGGTTGGTGGAGGCGAACCAGGTGGCGCCGTCCTTCTCGTAGATGTCGCCGCGTTCACGCAGATCGGCGATTGCGCGCTCGACCTCGCCGTCCTCGTACAGGCTGTTCTCATGGAACCAGACGTCGAAGCTCACGCGGAAGTTCTTCATCGATTCGCGGATCTCGGCGAACATCATCGGCACGGCGCGCTTGCGGAACTCCTCGCGCTGCTGCGAGTCGCCCTCGCCGAGCGGGTTGCCGTCGGCGTCCACGCCGCCGTCCACACGCGGCAGGCTCAGCACGTCCACGCCGTCGGCCTGGGCCTCGTCGATCACGCGACGGGCGATCTCGTCGATGTACGCGCCCTTGTACCCGTCGGCCGGGCACTCCTCGCCATGAGCGGCGGCCACCAGCGACTTGGCGAAGCGGTTGATCTGCTCGCCGTGGTCGTTGAAGTAGTATTCGCGCACCACCGTGGCGCCGTTGGCCTCCAGCACGCGGGCCATCGAATCGCCGACGGCGGCCCAGCGGGTGCCGCCGATGTGGATCGGTCCGGTGGGGTTGGCGGAGACGAACTCCAGGTTCAGCGTCTCGCCGCCCAGGTGGCCGTTCCGGCCGAACGCGGCGCCCTCGGCCAGGACCTTGTCCACCACGGCCGCGGCGGAGGCGGAGTCGAGGGTGATGTTGATGAAGCCGGGGCCCGCCACCTCAACGGATTTGACGCCTTCGGCCTCGGCGAGCGCGGCCGCGAACGGCTCGGCCAGGTCACGCGGCTTCATGCCAGCCTTCTTGGCCAGCTGCATGGCGATGTTGGACGCCCAATCGCCGTGCGCGCGATCCTTCGGGCGCATGACGGTCAGCTTGTCCACGGGCGGAATCAGGTCATCGGTCAGATCGCCCGCCTTGCCTTGCGCGACAAGGTCATGGGCGATGGCGGAAATCAGTTCACTCAGCGCTTCTGGACTCATGGTATCCAAGGATACCGGGCGGCCTGACAGCGCAAACGCCCGCAGGCGCACGGCGGCGTCCACGGGCGTATCGGGTCGGATCTGGTCGAATCGGACGGTCCTGTCGGAGCGATCGGACGTCACAGGGCCGCGATCGCGTCGATCTCGACGAGTGCGCCCTTGGGGATCTCGTTGCCGCCGAACGCGCAGCGGGCCGGCTTGACCGATCCGGTGAACACCTCGGCGTAGCGGGCATTGACCTCGGCGAAGTCGTCCACGTTCTTCAGATAGATGGTGGCGCGCACCACGCGGGTCATGTCGGTGCCCGCGGCGGCCAGGATGCTGGCGATGTTCTTCAGCGACTGGGCGGCCTGCTCGCCGGCGGTTTCGCCGGCCAGCTCGCCGGTGGCCGGGTCGATGCCCAGCTGGCCGGAGACGAACACGAATCCGTTGGCTTTGACGGCCTGGCTGTAGGCTCCGAGTGCCGCGGGCGCGGATGCGGTGGCGATTTCTTCGATGGATGCGGTCATGGTGATTCTCCTTACGGTATGCCGTTGTACAATATGCCGTTCGGCCCGACCGGCGGGGCCACCGGTCGGCGGATGCAGCCACGATATCATCCCCGCGCCGGAACGTGGCGCCCACGCCTCACGCTCCGGACGCGCTGCCGTCGGCGCCGTGGACAGACAACAGACAACCGTGCGCAAACCAAAACCCCGATGCGCGGAGACATGCCTTCAACGCGCACCGGGGTTGCATGGTGGGCCCGATGAGGTTCGAACTCACGACCTTCTGTTCCGGAGACAGACGCTCTATCCACTGAGCTACGGACCCGTGCCCCTCTACTTTACACGCCGACATGACTTCCGCGCGTCTTGCAACGCCGGCGAGTCTCCCCAAACCCCGTCCGATATCCGGACATATCGTAAGATTGCCGGAATTCCGCGGCGTTTCGCACTAGACTGGGTTCATGGATGATTTCGAGTATGAGCGTCGCTTCTTCTGCCGCGAAATGCCGCCCCAACTCGACGATGGCGACGCGCCGACGCTGATTGTACAGAGCTATTACGTGCACTCCGACAACTACGCGCTGCGCGTTCGCCTGAAAACCCGCAGGACACGCATCCCCATGGACCGAAGCACCGACCCGCTCGACGTGCTCGACCGTTGCCGTGACCTGTTCTCCCAAGCCTTCGTCACCATCAAGGGCCCGGCCGTGGGCGGCACGAGGTACGAGGCGGAACGGGAGATCGATACGCGCATCGCCGTCGAACTCGTCAAGCGCGGCGGCGATATCATCATCAAGAACCGCTACTCCGTGTGGATCGATGAGGACGGGTGGAACATCGACGTGTTCGGCGGTCCGAACGCCCCGCTGGTCATCGCCGAAGCGGAACGCAGCGGACCGGTCACCAACCTGATCATCCCCTCGTTCTGCATCACCGAGGTCACCGATCAGGCGCGATTCTCCAACGACGGACTGGCGTCCAAACCGTACTCGGCCTGGGAGGACGAGTTCGAGCGGGAGCTGGCCGAGCAGGGGCCGCAATTCCAGCAGATCTTCGGCCGCAACCGCATGCGTCATACGGTGCGCTGACGCCCGTTCCGCCCGCCGATGGGTCAGTACAGCAGCGTGGCCAGACGGCGACGGGCACGCTTGAGGCGTTCGTCTGACGGATCGGGGATGGCGAAGTATTCCAGCAGACGCACGCGCACCGTCTCCATCTGGTCCCGGTGCCCGGCCGCCAGATAATCCAGCAGTCGATCGAACGCATCCTGGATCTGCCCGCCGATCATATCGATATCGGCCACGGCCATCTGCGCGTCTACATCCTCCGGATGATCCGCGGCGGCGGCACGCACCTCGCGCACATCGGCGTCCGCGGAACGAGCCAGCAGCAGCGCCTTCGCGCGTTCGCGCGCGGCCAGCGCATCGTTCGGGTCGGCTTCCAGCACCTTGTCGTACGCGGCCGCGGCGCCGGCATAATCGCCCTCCATCGCCAGGCGATGGGCCTGTTCGTGCTCCGGCGGCACCGTCTGCTCCAGCGACGGGGTCTGCTCGGCGTCCGGATCGCCCGAATACGGCGCCGTGCCGGTCACGCCCGCCTGCTGCGCCACCTGCACGATCTTCGGCAGCACCTCATCCACGATCTGCTGCATCTCCTGATCCGACGGCACCCCCTGCAGCAAGGGCATCGGCCGCCCGTTGATCAGCGCGAACAGGGCCGGCGCCCCCTGGATGCCGAACGCCTGAGCCACCGCGGGGAACGAGGCCACGTCGATGCGGGAGAGCTGCAGCTGGCCGTTCATCGCGTTCACCGCGTCGCCCAGGGTCTTGGCCATCGGGAAGAGGCGATCGTCGGTCGGCAGCCACAACAGCAGCAGGATCGGGAACGTGGCCGAGGTCTGCACCATGGCCTGGAACGTGTTCTCCGTGGTGTCGATGACGTACCCGCCGGCCGCGGGCGCGCCTCCCGCCTGCCCCGGTTCGGCCGTGACCTGATGCTTCAACGCCTCCAGATCCACCGCGCCCGCCAGGGACACACCCGGATTGAACTGCCGCTGCTGACCTGCCATCATGCCTCCAAACTCGAAGAACCGTACTGATTCACAACTTACTCCATCGCGCCGCCAAGAATCGTACGGTTCCCCGACGGCATAGCGGCCGTGTCGCCATATGGGACGGACGATTCCCGCAGCGGCAGGCGACGCCCGAAGGCGGTCGAGATATGATCGAACCCCGCACGCCGGCGGGGTTCGATCGGCAACAATCAGTCGGAATCAGATCGCCTCGACCTTGATCGGCTTGCGTTCCGCACCGACCGCCGTGATCTGTTCCCCGGAATCCTCCGGCGGCACGTACAGCGCCACGATGTTGACGTATGTGACCTTCATCGTGCTCGTGGCGGTGCCGTCGCCGAACAGGGCCTGCTCCTCGTCCGAGGCGGGCAGCGATTCGCGCCCGTCGCCCGCGGCGCGGGTCCATTCGGAGTTGATCTGCGCCACCACCAGATCGCCGCCGTCGCTCGAGCGCATGATCTTGATGGCGTCCGGGACCACGGTGAACGTCTGCGTCTGCGTGCCGTTGTTGCGTTCCATGCCCTCCTGCACGGTCTGTGCCACCGAGGCGATGGTCTGGCGCAGCGAATCGTCCGCGAACTGGTCGGCGAACTCGCTGTTCGCCCCGTTCTGCAGCACATCGGCGTATCGTTCCACGGCCTCCTGCGGCGTGGCCACCAGGCCCGTATCATTCGGCAGACCCATCTGGGTGCCGATCTCGGGCACGGTGAACCGCGGCAGCTGGGCGCCGGCGAACAGACGGGCCACACCCCACAGCTTGTAGTTCTGACGCGGCGAATCCTGCGTGAACACCAGCAGACGTTGCGACTGCTGATCCTCGGTGGTGGTGGTGATCGTGTACACCGTACGCGGCCATCCGGAATCGACGGGGATCACCGTCTGCATCATGTCGGAGGGGATCGTGTTGGTCTTGTCCAGACCGCCGGTGGCCTTGCCCACCGTGATCGCACTGTTGCGCACGTCCAGCATCGGCCCGGTCACGCGCGCCGACAATCCGTCACCGCTCATATTCTGCGTGGCCTGATCCAGCGTCTCCAGAATCGAGGCGCGGATCTTGCTCTCCTGCTCCTCGGTCAGATCGGGAATCTGGTCCACGTCGGCCGGCGCCGCCTGAGGTTCGGGGATCCGGCCCTCGCACGCGCCCAATCCCAGCGTCAGCCCCAACGCCGCGACCGCGGCCATCAGCTTCGTGATTCGTGAACGCATATCACTCCCCTTCCTTGGCATCGTCGTTTTCGCCGACCTCGGACGATCCGGTCTCGGGGGCGCTCTCCTGGGCAAGGCGCGCGAAGTACGCCGCCAACTCATCGGGAGAGATCACCGAGGTCTGTTCGCCAGCCCCCTCGTCTCCGGACTGCTCCGAGGACCGCATCTGATCCGACACCAGGTTTCGGGCCGCGGGGTCGACGATGTTCGGCCCTTCGACCTCAGACTGTTCGACCTGTTCGGCCGTTCTGCCGCGTCCGTGCCTGCGACGGCGAGCGCGACGGCTTTCCGGCTCCGCCACGGCGTTGCCCGGCCCCATGCCCTCCGTCGGCTCTTCGGCTTCCGCCTCGGCGGCTTCCGAAATCGCTTTGCGGCGCTTGTGCGGCGACATGGCGAACACCGATGCACACAGCACCGCCAGCACCACGCAGATACCGCCGGCGAAGTAGAACGGCATCGCGAAATCGGGCACGCTCTGGCGCACCCAATCCATGGTCACGGTGGCGGAGACGTCGTCCTCCCCCAGATCCACCAGAGCGACACGGGATGCATCCTCATCGGTTGTCTTCAACGTGACGGCACCCGTATCGCAAGACACGGTGGTCCACATGTCAGAATCGGCGAACGCCACATCGCCCTCGCCGGACAGATCTGACCCCTGGGCCTCGGCGTCGGTCACCGACAGTGCGGTCCACTCGCTCAGTCCGGTCACACGGACGTAGGGGTTGCCGGAAATCCAGCCGGTGATGTCCTTCATCGACCCCTCGGCCACGCACACCGTGGCCTCGGCATTCTTGCTTTTCACCGTCATCGACACCCGGTCATCGACCAGCCCCAGCACGCCGGGATCGGTGACCACGTAGCGCGTGCCGGAGACCGTGGCCGTGGCCACGATCTCGCGGCTGGGTTTCCAGATCGTGGCGTTCAGCACACCGAGCACGACGCAGGCCACGGCGATCAGCCCGAAAACGGGCGTGACCACGCCCCGCATGATCTTGGCATGGCGGGTCGGGCCGGCCGGGGTCTGCGGCTCTTCTTGTTCACGTTCTTCAACAGTCATAGCAACGCCCATTCTACCGTTAGCCCATAACCCTTTGCTCGGAAAGGACTGGAAATCAGGGTGGGGCGCTAGTGTTGGTGCCATGCATATGAAGACATCGATTTCCCTGTTCGACAAGCTGCTCGCGGCGCTGTGCGCGCTGGTCATGTGCGCCACGCTTGCGGCGTGCAACGGCGGCGACCAATCCGACGATTCCAAGGATTCCAACGGGTCCGGCGATTCCTCGCAGTCGTCCGCCGACGCGTTGAAGGATCTGCCGCAGATCGCCGGACTGGTGGCCGAGGGCGAGCCCGGGCAGAAGCCGACGATCAAATTCCATGCCCCGATGAGCGTTGAGGACAACGCATACGCGGTACTCCAAAAGGGGAATGGCGACAAGGTCAAGATCGGCAACCGCGTGTGCATGCAGGCCTTTGCCGTCAATCTCAACGACGGCTCCGAGATGGCCAGCTCCTGGGAGAAGAACACCCCTGATTGCTCGACGCTGCTGACCGAGGATATGGTGGCGCAGTACCCGATCTATTCGCTGATCGCCGACGCGACCATCAACACCACCTTCGCGATCGGTTCGAATGACGAAAGCGGTCAGCCGTACGCATGGATATGTACCATCGTCTCCCAATCCACCGATCCGACACGCGCCGAGGGCGAGGCCGTCACCGATATCCCGGCCGATCTGCCGAAGGTCACCCTTGCCAAGGACGGCAAGCCATCGATCGATATGAACGGCCAGGGCGACGTGGACCAGCTGGTGGTGCAGACGTTGATCAAGGGCGAGGGCAAGGAGGTGCAGGAGAGCAACACGGTGCGGGCGCACTACACCGGCTGGCTGCTGGACGGCACGCAGTTCGACTCGTCCTGGGACCGCGGCGAGCCCTCCGACTTCTCGCTCGATGGCGTGATCGACGGCTGGCAGCAGGGCCTGACCGGGCAGACGGTGGGCTCGCAGGTGCTGCTGATCGTGCCTCCCGACCTGGGCTACGGCGATGCCGGCTCCGGGGATACGATTCCGGGCGGCGCCACGCTGGTGTTCGTGGTCGATATCCTGGCGGCCTACTGACGCCTAGGTGCGCACTACTCCGGATAATATGATGAAGAGCCGCGGAATTCCGCGGCTCTTCTCGTTGAACACTGAAGTGGTGCGAACCGTGTTTCAGAACAACCTGATCTCGTCCGAGTCGGTGCCCTTCATCTCGTCATAATCCAGGATCAGGCACTCGAAGCCGCGGTCCTGCGCCAGCACGCGGGCCTGCGGGGTGATGGTCTGCGCGGCGAAGATGCCCCGCACCGGAGCCAGCAACGGGTCCCGGTTGAGCAGTTCGCAGTACCGGGTCAGCTGCTCGACGCCGTCGATGCCGCCGTGCCGTTTGATCTCGATGGCCACATGCCGCCCTTCCGCGTCCACGGCCATGATATCCACCGGGCCGATGGCGGTCGGGTATTCGCGGCGCACCAGCTTGGCGCCCCGACCGATGCGCTCGATCTGTTCGGCCAGATAGCGCTGCAGATGATCCTCCACACCATCCTTGACCAGACCGGGGTCCTCGCCCAGGTCATAGGATTCGTCGCTGTAGATGTGCTGGAGCGTGACCTCCAGGATGTCGCTGGACTTGTCCGAGCAGACGCGCAGCATCTTCTCCGGGACGGCGGTGTCCACGTCGGCGTCCGCGTCGGCCGGGACGATCTCCTTGATCGTGCAAGGCGCGGCCATCCAATTCAGCGGCTTGTATGAGCCCAGTTCGGAGAAGATGAGCAGGCTGTTGTCGGCCTTGATCAGCAGCACGCGCCTGGCCAGTGGCAGGGATGCGTTCAGACGGCCGGAATATTCGGCGGAGCAATCGGCAACTATGATTCGCACAAGCCACCACCATACCCCATGCCGCGCCCGGCCGCTTCGCGACTGCGGAAAAGTGTGCGGGGAACAGGCGGTCCTGTAACGAATCGGCCCCTCGCGCAAGCGTTGTGCGCGAGGGGCCGATATACGGGGTTGTTGGCGTTCTATTCCGCTTCGGACTGCTCTCCGGCGCGGCGGACCACGTCACGACCGCGTTCCACGGCGACCGTGAGCTTATTCGAGTCGAACGAGATGAACCCGTCGGTGACCTCGAACTCGTGCTTCTCGTCGTTCATGTCGGTGACCGTGACCACGCCCTCCTTGAACAGGGTCAGGATCGGCTGGTGGTCAGGCAGGATGCCCATCGCACCCTCATATGCGGGAATGACGACGGACTTCGCCTGCCCCGCCCAGACCGGATGGTCGGCGGCGACGATGTTCACCTGCATGCTCGAAGTGGCCATCACGCACCAAACTCCTTCTGCATATCGTGCCAGCGACGCTCAAGGTCGTCGATGCCGCCGATGCCCGAGAACGCCTGCTCCGGCACCTCGTCATAGACGCCGTCGCAGATGCGGGTGAAGGCCTCGATGGTCTCCTCCGCGGGCACGTACGAGCCCGGACGACCGGTGAACTTCTCGGCCACGTAGAAGTTCTGGCCGAGGAACTGCTCGATCTTGCGGGCGCGGTTGACGGTGGTCTTGTCCTCCTCGCCGAGCTCGTCGATGCCGATCAGGGCGATGATGTCCTGCAGCTCCTTGTTGCGCTGCAGGATGGCCTTGACGCGGTTGGCGCACTCGTAATGCGCCTGGCCCACGTAGCGCGGGTCCAGGATTCGCGAGGTGGAGGCCAGCGGGTCCACGGCCGGGTAGATGCCCTTGGAGGCGATGTCGCGGGACAACTCGGTGGTCGCATCCAAGTGGGCGAAGGTCGTGGCCGGGGCCGGGTCGGTGTAATCGTCGGCGGGCACGTAGATGGCCTGCAGCGAGGTGATCGAGTGGCCGCGGGTGGAGGTGATGCGCTCCTGCAACGAACCCATCTCGTCCGCCAGGTTCGGCTGGTAGCCCACGGCGGACGGCATACGGCCGAGCAGCGTGGACACCTCGGAGCCCGCCTGGGTGAAGCGGAAGATGTTGTCGATGAACAGCAGCACGTCCTGGTTCTGCACGTCGCGGAAGTACTCGGCCATCGTCAGGGCGGTCAGCGGCACGCGCAGACGCGTCCCCGGCGGCTCGTCCATCTGGCCGAAGACCAGCGCGGTCTTCTCAAGGACGCCGGCCTCCTCCATCTCGCCGATCAGGTCGTTGCCCTCACGGGTGCGCTCACCGACGCCGGCGAACACGGAGACGCCGCCGTGGTTCTGGGCCACGCGCTGGATCATCTCCTGGATCAGCACGGTCTTGCCGACGCCCGCGCCGCCGAACAGGCCGATCTTGCCGCCCTGCACGTACGGGGTGAGCAGATCGATGACCTTGATGCCGGTCTCGAACATCTGCGTCTTGGATTCGAGCTGGTCGAACGCCGGAGGATTGCGATGGATCGGCCACCGCTCGGTGACGGTGACCGTCTCGCCTTCCTTCTTGTTCAGGATGTTGCCGGAGACGTCGAAGACGTGCCCCTTGGTCACGTCGCCGACCGGCACCTTGATCGGGCCGCCGGTATCGGTGACGGTGGCGCCGCGCACGAGGCCGTCGGTCGGCTTCAGGGCGACGGTGCGCACGGTGGAATCGCCCAGGTGCTGCTCCACCTCAAGGGTGATCTCGTGCGAGCTTTCGCCTTCGATGCTGCCCACGTTGGCGATGCTCACCTTCAGGGCGTTGTAGATGTCGGGCAGGTGGCCCACCGGGAATTCGACGTCGATAACCGATCCCTGGATGCGGGTCACGCGTCCGGTGATCGACGGTTCCGCCGCCGCTGCCTGGGGAGCCGCTGTGGTCTGATTCTCAGCCATTTCGCGTTCCTACTCTTCCTTTGTGTTCAGCGCGTCGGCGCTGCCGATGATTTCGGTGAGTTCCTGGGTGATCGAGGCCTGACGCGAGGCGTTGAGCTTGCGGGTCAGGTCGTCGATCAGCTTCCGCGCGTTGTCCGTGGCGGTATGCATGGCGTTCTGGCGGCTGGCGGTCTCCGAGGCCGCAGCCTCGAGCAGGCATTCGTGGATGCGGGAGCGGATGTACTTGGGCAGCACCACGTCCAGCACCTCTTCAATGCTCGGCTCGAAGATGTACAGCGGGGAAACGTCCTGCACGGCGTCGACCTCGGGGTCCGTGCCCACCGTGGTCTCGGCCTCGACCAGCTCCACCGGCAGCATGCGCAGCACGCGCACCTTCTGCACCACCATGTTGATGAACTCGGTGTAGACGATGTACAGTTCCGAGACACCGCCCTCCGCAGCCGACCGCATGTACGCGTCCATCAGCGCATTGGAGATCGAGTCGGCGACCTCGACGCCAGGCTTGTCGGTATCGCCCTCCCACGTCTGCACGATGTCGCGGTTGCGGTACTTGTAGTACGTCACTCCGCGGCGACCATACACATAAAGTTCCGGCTGTTTGCCGGCCTCGTCGAGACGGGCGAGCAGCTGCTCGGTCTCACGGATGATCGACGAGGTGTAAGGGCCGGCCATACCACGGTCCGAGGTGAGCGCCAGGACGGCAACCTTGGGGTTGTTCTCCTCCTTGCGCACGATCGGATGCGAGATATGGCCGTGGGCCACCACCGCCTGGACTGCATCGAAGATCGCATCAGCGTACGGCTTCGCCTCCAACGCCACCTGACGGGCCTTGGCGATATGCGAAGACGCGATCATCTCCTGCGCGTTGAAGATCTTCTCAAGCGACGCGGTGGAGGCGATCCTTGACTTGAATGCGAGCTGCGATGCCATGTCTACTTCTTCTCCCCTGCCAGCGGATGCTTGTCCGGATCGTGCTCGGGGCGCTCGGCGTTGGCCACGATGCGCTCCTGCTCGACCGGGGTCGGCTTGACCGGGGCCTGCTTCTTCTCGATCAGCGGCTTGCCGGCGCCGGTCACGAATGTGGCGCGGAAGTCGTCGACCGCCTTATCCAGGGCGGCTTCGGTCTCAGCCGTGAAGTCCTCGGTCTCACGAATCGTGGTGAGGATATCCGTGTTGTGGTCGAGATAATCCAGCAGACCGCGCTCGAACGGCAGCACGTCGCCCAACTCGAGATCGTCGAGCTTGCCGTGCGTGCCGGCCCACACCGACACGACCTCCTGCTCCATCGAGTAGGGGGAGAACTGCGGCTGCTTGAGCAGCTCGGTCAGTCGGGCGCCACGCGTCAGCTGGGCCTTCGAGGCCGCATCCAGATCGGAGGCGAACATGGCGAAGGACTCGAGCGAACGGTACTGGGCCAGCGAGATCTTCAGCGTGCCGGAGACCTTCTTGAGCGCCTTGGTCTGCGCCGCGCCGCCGACTCGGGACACCGAGATGCCGACGTCCACGGCCGGACGCTGGTTGGCGTTGAACAGATCGGACTGCAGGAAGATCTGACCGTCGGTGATGGAGATCACGTTGGTCGGGATGTACGCGGAGACGTCGTTCGCCTTGGTCTCGATGATCGGCAGGCCGGTCATCGAGCCGCCGCCCAGGTCGTCCGACAGCTTGGCGCAGCGTTCGAGCAGGCGGGAGTGCAGGTAGAAGACGTCGCCCGGGTAGGCCTCACGCCCCGGCGGGCGGCGCAGCAGCAGCGAGATCGAACGGTAGGCTTCGGCCTGCTTCGACAGGTCGTCGAAGACGATGAGCACGTGCTTGCCGTTGTACATCCAGTGCTGGCCGATGGCCGAACCGGTGTACGGTGCGATGTACTTGAAGCCGGCGGAGTCGGAGGCCGGGGAGGCCACGATGGTGGTGTACTCCATCGCGCCGGATTCCTCAAGGCTCTGCTTGACCGAGGCGATGGTCGAGCCCTTCTGGCCGATGGCCACGTAGATGCAGCGGACCTGCTTCTTCGGGTCACCGCTCTCCCAGTTCGCCTTCTGGTTGATGATGGTGTCGATCGCAATGGCGGTCTTGCCGGTCTGGCGGTCGCCGATGATGAGCTGACGCTGGCCGCGACCGATCGGCGTCATGGCGTCGATGGCCTTCAGACCGGTGGACATCGGCTCGTCGACCGGATGGCGGTGCATGACGTCAGGTGCCTGCGCCTCGAGAATACGGCGGCCTTCGCTCTGAATCGGGCCCAAACCGTCGATCGGGTTGCCCAGCGGGTCCACAACACGGCCCAGATAGCCGTCGCCGACCGGCACGGACAGCACTTCGCCGGTGCGGCGGACCTCCTGGCCCTCCTCGATGCCTGCGAAGTCGCCGAGGATAACCACACCGATCTCGCGGGCGTCAAGGTTGAACGCCAGGCCGAGCGTGCCGTCCTCGAAGGTCAACAGCTCGTTGGCCATGCAACCAGGCAGTCCCTCCACATGCGCAATGCCATCGCCGGCCGTGGCCACATAGCCCACTTCCTGGGTGGGCGTGTCGCTCGGCTTGTACGACTCGACGAAATCCTCGAGCGCACTGCGTATCGCGGCGGGATCAATGGTCAGTTCTGCCATGATCACTCCTTATTGGTTCTTTGTTATGTTGTCTGGTACGTCTCTCAGGTCCGCATCCCGTTGGTCACACGGCGCTGCAGCTGCTGCAGCTGGGCCACCACGGTGTTGTCGGTCACCTCGTCGCCGATCTCGATGCGCATGCCGCCGATCACCGTGGGATCGACGTTCGAATTGATGTGCACCGGACGTCCGAGCCTCTTCGAATACACGGCGATCAGCTTGTCGACCTGCTCCGGATTCAGCGGCGCGGCGGTGGTCACGGTGACCATCGACTCGCCCATATGACGGGAGAACTTGTTGATCAGCCAGTGAATCGTGGACAAATAACGCCGACGACGCGGATTGCATGCGGCGTGCTCCGCCAGACGCATGGTGACCTTGTTGAGATCCTTGTTCCCGACCAGCGCGTACAGCAGTTTGATACGGGCCTCGGCGGGGGCGCGATCGCTGCTCAGACCGGAACGGACCACCGGCAGGTTGAGCAAGGCCGAATGCAGCTCGGCCAGTTCGATCGAGACCTGCAGCGTGGCGTCAGTGGCGTCGGCATAGTACATCATGCCGTCCACGCCGAAATCCTCGACGGCGTTCGCGATGTCCGAGACGCGGCTCCACCGGCGACCGACCAGATCGGTGAGGATCTCCATCGTCATCTCGTGGGCCTGGTCGCCGACCAGCTTGTTCAGCAGCGCGACCTTGTCCTCCACCGGACGCGATGGGTCGGTGAGGGCGCGTTCGAGCCTGATATTGCGATCGAGCACATTGGTGACCGAGAACAGCTCATTGCCAATACGCCACGCGTCCTCAGCCGTGGCCCGAAGCTTCGGGGCCAGTGAGTCACGCGAGACGCGGTCGGCGATACGTGAGGCCTCTCCTCGCATCTGTCACCTCCCTTTCCTCATATTCCCGTGGTCGGATACGCCGGTCACTGCTTGTCATCGTCCAGATCGGCGATCATCTGGTCGATCATCGCAGACTGGGTGGCGTTGTCCTGCAGCTTGGCGCCAAGAATCTTGCCGGCAAGCGCGGTGGCCAGGGTGCCGATCTCGCCCTTAAGGCTGACCATCGCCTGCTGCTGCTGCGATTCGATGGCTCGCTGCGCGTTGGCGGTGATCTGTTCCGCTTCGGACTCGGCACGGGAACGAGCGTCGGCGATGATGTGGGAGGCCTCGCTACGGGCGTCGTCACGGATCTTGGACGCTTCGACGCGCGCCTGGCTCAGCTGCTCCTCATACTTGCGCTTTGTGTCCTCAGCCTCGCGCTGAGCCTGCTCGGCCTTGGCGATGCCGCCTTCGATCCGGGCGGCGCGTTCATCGAACACGGCCTGGAACTTCGGCATGATCACCACATAGAACGCCACGGCGATGACGATGAGAACGACCAGCGACCACACGATGTCGTAGATCTCGGGAATGAACAACGCGATTCCCGAAACTTCTTCCTCCGCTAGCGGCATGGCTTCTCCTTTCTGTTTACCGGGCTGCCGTCAATGATGAGCGAACAGCTCCGGATCACATCGCCAGCATGAACGCAACGAAGCCCAGCAGGCCCAGAAGCTCGATCATGGCGGCGCCGATCAGCATGAGGGTCTGCAGACGGCCGGCGACCTCGGGCTGGCGGGCAGTGGACTCAAGAGCCTTGCCGACCACGATGCCGATGCCCAGACCAGGGCCCAGAGCGGCGATGCCGTAGCCGATCAGGCTGATGTTACCGGCAACTTCGGCGAGGGTGATGATATCCATGGTGTTGTCCTTTCTTACCGAAATCTGACAATTCCGAACGGCACCGTGACCTCCACGGGCCGAAATCTGTATATTCCGGGCTACTCCGCCTCCGGGTAGCTCTGGTTGATGTAGACCGTGGCGAGGATCGCGAACACGTATGCCTGCAACGCGGCCACGAACATCTCGAAGCAGGTGAACACCAGACCACCGCACAGCCACAAAGCGCCACCGACCTTGACCGCGGCGCCCGCGGATTCGATCAGATAGAACTGGGTGAACGCATAACAGGTGGCGACCAGCAGATGACCGGCGACCATGTTGGCGAACAGTCGCACCGTCAGCGAGATCGGGCGAATCAGCACGAGCTCAAGCAGCTGCACAGGAGTCAGGATGATGTAGATCGGCCACGGCACTCCGGCGGGGAACAGCTCCTCCTTGAGGAAGCCGCCCAAGCCGTGCTCCTTGATGCCGGCGCGCCAATACTGCACGAACACCCACAGCGCGAAGGCCAACGGCATCACCACCGAAGCGGTGGCCGCGATGTTCATACCGGGGATGATGCCGCACAGATTGAAGATGAACACCGTCATGAAGATGGTGGTGATCATCGGCACGTAACGGCGACCGCGAATCGGCCCCATGACCTGGTAGATGATGTTGTCGCGGATGTAATCGAGCAGCCATTCGACCGCAGCCTGCCAACGGCCCGGAATGACCTTGGCGCGACGCGCGGTGACGATCAGGACCGTCAACATGATAACGGTGGCCACCAGGCGTACCAGAATGATGCGGTTGATGGCGAACGGCGTACCCTCGAACAGGATCTCCGGAGGCAGGAAGTCGCTCACGGAGGGAAGGTGCGGCCCCGATTCGGCCGCCAGCAGCATCGCGTCGCTCACTGAACCCATACTCTCGCCTCCTGTTTCATGTCTGCTGTCAGTGTAACCCAACAGAACGGGCGAAATGTGACGTTACGGTTACTTCCGTCCATCCCGGTCGCGGAACGCGACTCCGACGGTCCCCATCAGGGATTCGGAGCCGGTTCCGAACGGCTGGATACGTATACTACCACCGGCCCCGACTTCCTGCCATCAACGCGACACTCCAGCCGACGGCATCGATTTTCTTCACAATCCAGGCGTTCACATCGTGGTCGCCGCCGCCGGCACCACCCCGTAACCGTCGTCAAGGAAGGGTCGGAATCCGTCGGTGCGAGGGGCGCCCGGCTCATGGCGGATCGACCGGTCGGTGCCCAGCCGCTTCTCGGCGCGCAGCCGCGGCACCTCGGTCAAATCGTATGGCGTGGTCTGATATACCCAATTAAGCCAGTTGCGCCACAGCAGGTTGGCATGCGCGCGCCACGAGAACAACGGCTCCAGCGACGGATCGTCATGCGGGAAGTAGTTCTCCGGGAACGGCACGTTGGTCAGCCCCTTGGCCATATCGCGCTCGTATTCCTCGGCAAGCGTGGTTTTGCCGTACTCCCAGTGGCCCAGCGCGAACACTTCGGAGAAGTCGCGCGTGGCGATCAGGCCGGGGCCGGATCGGGGGCCCCATGTCAGCACCTGCAGGTCGGGATTGGCCGCCACATCGTCCTCATCCACACCGGCCAGACGGGAGTGGGGCTGCAGGGCGATCTCGTCGAAACCGTTGGTCAGGAAGCAGTATTCGTCCTGCAGATACTGCGGGAACACGCCGAACAGTTTGGTGGGCAGATCGCGTTTGCGCACGCCGTAGCGGTGGTTGAGCGCGGCCATCGCGCCCCAGCACAGGTACATGGTGGAGAACACATGCGACCCGGCCCAGTCCAGGATGGCCTTGAACTCGTCCCAATAGTCCACCTGCTCGAACGCCAGATGCTCCACGGGCGCGCCGGTGACCACGAATCCGTCGTAGTAGTTGTTACGGAACGAGTCAAGCGTCTCGTAGAACTTGACCAGATGGTCGGCGCTGACGTGGGTGGACTCGTGCGTGGAGGTCTTCATGAAGTCGATCTCCACCTGCAGCGGGGACTTGGAGATCAGGCGGAGCAGTTGGGTCTCCGTCTCGATCTTCTTGGGCATGAGGTTGAGGATCACCAGCTTGAGCGGGCGGACACGCTGACGTTCCGCCTCGGGCTTCTCCAACGCGAAGATGCGTTCCGAATCGAGTATGGCTCTGGCCGGCAGGCCGCTGGGGATCTTGATAGGCATGGTTCCCATTATGACAAACGGATGGCCGTCGCGGCGGGCACAGGTGTCCAGCGCACACGGCACCCCATGCGCGACACGCCGATTTGACTTTCCGTAAGCAGCTCCTATCATAGATAGAGCTGCCGCAAGGCAAGCCGACGCGGGGTGGAGCAGCTCGGTAGCTCGCTGGGCTCATAACCCAGAGGTCCATGGTTCAAATCCATGCCCCGCTACTGGTAGACCGCCGTCCTCGGAATCATCCGAGGCGGCGGTTTTGTTTTTCCGGAGGCGGATGGACTACACGTGGAGTCACCTGTACTCCATCCGCACACGGCAGCACGTCCCTGCATAGGCCATCACACTAGACAGCCAGGACGAATGGCATCAGGAGCGGCGCCGGATGCTGGCGAGCATGACGGCTCCCACCGCCAAGGCCGCCACCGCCACGCCGAATACGGCCAGCAGATCGGATCCGGCCTGGGGCAGAGGATCGGCCTTCTCCGGAGTGACGGGCTCGACGGGCTCCTCCACGGTCACGACCTCGCCCTCGACGCCGAGCTCGTGGGTGGCCAGCACATCGCCTTCCCCGGATATCAGCGCGGCCCTCCAATACACCAATCCCGGCTCCTCCGATCGGACCTCGGGGCTGGAGACCACCTGTTCGGGCAGGGTGTGGTCCACCGGCACGCGGTGCGCATCCACCAACTTGCCGTTGCCGCCTGGCTCCTGCCCCTCCGGTACGGCTTCATAGGCGTCGAACACCACGAACGAGCCTTCGGGGATGTCCCCGGTGATGCGTGCGGTGTCATGGAATGGATCGCCGACGTCGACGGTTTCCGGGCCCACCTGCGTGGTGATTACCGGCCGTTCCGGAGTGTCATACTCATTGACCCTGGTACGCTCCCAGCCGTCGTTGTAGGCGCTGGTCACCGGCATGACCCGGTCGTCGCCGGCAAAGCTGTACACGAACACATACCAGCCGTGTTGTTCCGCGGTGATGTGCACCGGTTCGCCGTGCGCATCGGGAGCGCCGCCGCCCACGCGGATCGTGCCGTTGGCGGCCGGATAGTCCCATACGCCCAGCAGTCGATGGTTGTCGTCCTCACGCGGCTCCGCCACCGTGTCGGGGCGGTATGCCTCGTCGTTGTTGGGATCGTCCGGGTCGCCCGCCCACCAGACACGCACTTGGGCGTACGCGTTGTCCGCACCGAACCCGTACGAGTCATCGCCGTCGAATGATCCATGGTCGTCGGGGAATCCCGAGACCGTGATGGTGTCGCTCAATTCCGCGCCCACCGTGGCGGAGTGTTCGGTAACGGTGGATTCCACGGTCACTCGCGCGCGGTTCGCGTTGGTCTCCGGAATCTCCAGGAATGGGGTGACCACGTCGTGCGTCATGTATTCCCGGGCCTGCTCGCTCTGCCTGCCGCGCTCGAACGCCCACACCCAGGTGCCGAACCCACCGTCGACCGGTGCCAGATAAGGTTCGCCGTCCGCGGTGTGCGCCTGCACGGTCGCATGCTGATCGGGGCCGTCGAATACCGCTTCGCCGTAGCCGGCGGGCTTGTAGCCGCGGGAGGCCAGGTCGTCCAGGAACGCCTCGGAGCTCTGCCCTTGCTCCGGACTGATGGCACCGTCCAACGCGTCGGGATCGATCCGGTCGAAATACCAACCCGTGGCGTTGAGCTCCAATCCGGGCACCCAATGGTCGGTCGCGCCGGCCACGCCGGAGGTTACGGTGTCGGCCACCGGCTGCCCGGCATCGACCACATGCTGCTCCGCAACCGTGCCGAGGGCCGGCGTGAACGCCTTGCGCACCGAGAAGCGGACGCCGGAGCCCGGCACGTCGGTGTTACCCGCGAAGCGCACGTAATCCTGGTTGCTGACCAGCTGCTGCAACGCCGGCCGCTGGTAGGTGGTGCTCACCGAAACCTCGCCTTCACCGGTGGCACGCCACGCATGTGCGATCGCCTTGTCCTCCGAGACGCCCTGAACCCGCTGTCCGCCACCGATGAACTCCGCCGGACCGGATAAGGTCACGCTATAGGGTACGCCGGCCACCATGACGCCGGACGAGTTCTTCACGCCCACGCTCACGGTACCGGAGCGCAGTCCCTCCGTATAGACGTATGAGGCCTGCGTGGATGCGGGCATGGACTGACCGGCTTGGTTCCACAGTTCGTCCGCGGTTCGGGCCAGGTCCGGATGCTGGGTCTGGATGGCCGCCCAATGGGACTGCCACGCGTTGGCGTCCAGATCGAAATACCGGTGGGCCAGCACGCCGATGCCCGCGTGAATCCGTGCGTCACGCGATTCGCGGTATTCCTCCGCCAGCCAGGCCACGCGCCGCGCCTGATCGGTGTCAGCGAGCGCGATCTCCTGGCTGTAGGACAGTTCCGAGGCCTTGCCTGCCTCGATGCAGTAGACGTGCCCTTGTTCCGATGAGCCGATCGCGCCGATGTAGAGCCGCTGCCCCGCATACTGGTAGGTCAGGTATGTGCCATCCGCCGGCGCCGTCAGCGGGCCGGCGTGCGCCGCGCCCATCAGCCCGCAGCAGATGGCCAGCGCCGCGATCACACCGGCAATCAGCGCCATCGGTCTGCGTAGTTGTGCGTTCATCTTCGTCCTTTCGATTGGCCTTCCCCCACGCCCCACGCGTCACTCTCGAGCCTGCCATGGTTGCGCGCGGCACGGCAGGGGTTCGTGCAAATGTGGTCGAACGATGAGTGACGCCGGCGTGTTGTGGACAACTCGCTGTTGAGGTTGTGCACATTCCACGGCTGCGGCGTCCGTGGACCGTCCACATATCCACAGTCGCAAGACTCGCCGGTGGCGCGATTCGCCGGCGCGCGTCCATATGCCGCAGCCGCGTCCGACAGTTGGGACGCCGGCCCCTACAATGGGCTGTATGGCAACAAACAACAGCGCTTCCAAGCGCACCACCAGTGAGAAACCCGCTCCGAAGAGGAGCACGCGCAAGCGCACGACGAGGACCCAGACGGCCGCCACCGCGAATTCCACCGCGGCGAAGTCGATGGCCGCCGGCGAGGTCCCCGCCCCCACCATCCCCGTCACCTCGCCCGAGCAGTTCGGCCGCATCGTGGTCATGGACGTGACCCCGAGCGCCGAGCAGGGCATGTTCCCGGCCCGCGTCGAACTGGGCGAGCCGTTCGAGGTCACGGCGCAGGTATTCATCGAGGGACGCACCAAGGTCGGTGCCACCGCCGTGCTGCGCAATCCGCGTGGCCGTGAGATGCAGCGCGCCGCCATGACCTGCGCGAACCCCGGTCTCGACCGTTGGACCGTCATGCTCCAGGCCGGCGAGCACAGCGACCTGAAGCCGTGGGATGAGGACTATGCCGCCGTCAAGCGCCAGCTGGGCGAGTGGACCGTCACCATCGAGGGTTGGGAGGATACCTACACCTCGTGGCTGCACGACGCCCGCATCAAGGTGCAGGTCGGCGACGACGTGGAGAACGCCCTGGAAACCGGCGCCGAGATGCTCAACCGTTGGGCGCACACCGCGGACGCGCACCTGTCCGCCCGCGACCGCAAGCATCTGGAGCAGGCCGCCGAACGCATGTCGGACAAGGAGCGTCCGGCCTCCGCCAGGCTTGCCGAGGCCGACAACCCACGCATTGAGGCGCTGCACAAGACGCACCCGCTGCGCGACGGCATCTCCGAGAGCCGCCCGCAGCGCTTCAAGGTCGAGCGCCCGAAGTCCAGCTTCGCCGCCTGGTACCAGTTCTTCCCGCGTTCGGAAGGCGCGTACCGCGCCGAGGACGGCACGATCGTGCAGGGCAATTTCAAGACCGCGCTCACCGGTCTGGACCGTGCCGCCGAAGAGGGGTTCGACATCGTCTACCTGCCGCCGATCTTCCCGATCGGCGTGACCAACCGCAAGGGCCGCAACAATTCGCTTGTGGCCGGCCCGCACGACCCGGGCTCCCCGTTCGGCATCGGCTCCGAGCTCGGCGGCCATGACACGGTGGACCCGCTGCTGGGTACGATGGACGACTTCAAGGCGTTCGTGGCCCACGCCCACGAGCTGGGTCTGGAGATCGCGCTCGACTTCGCGCTGCAGTGCTCCCCCGACCATCCGTGGGTCAAGCAGCATCCGAACTGGTTCCGCATCAAGCCGGACGGCACGATCGCGTTCGCCGAGAACCCGCCGAAGAAGTACCAGGACATCTATCCGATCGACTTCAACGCGGACATGCCCGGCATCGAGCGCGAGGTCGAGCGCATCATGAACCTGTGGATCGAGGCGGGCGTGACGATCTTCCGCATCGACAACCCGCACACCAAGCCGGTGCGCTTCTGGCAGGACGTCATCGCCGCGGTGACCAAGAAGCACCCCGAGGTCCTGTTCCTGGCCGAGGCGTTCACCCGCCCGGGCATGATGCGTGCGTTGAGCTACGTGGGCTTCACGCAGTCGCACTGCTACTTCCCGTGGCGCAACACCAAGGAGGAGCTGGCCGAGTACCTGCTCGAAACCAACGGCAACGACGGCTACTACCAGCACAACACCTTCTGGCCCACCACGCCGGATATCCTGACCGCCTACGTGCGCGACAACGGCATCGCCGGCCACGCCGTGCGCGCGGTGCTGGCCGCCATGGGATCGCCCTCGTGGGGCATCTACAACGGCTACGAGCTGATCGAGAACCGCCAGCGCCCGGGATTCGAGGAGCAGATCGACAACGAGAAGTACGAGATCAAGGTCCGCGACTGGAAGGAAGCGGACAAGTACGGCATCGCCGAACTGCTCGGTTCGCTCAACGAGATCCGCCGCAACCATCCGGCCGCCCGCAGCTACCACAACCTCACGGTGCTGCCCACCTCGGATCCGAGCATCCTGGCGTTCGCCCGCCACACGCCGGCCGAACTGACCGGCACCGGCCAGGCGGACACGCTGATCGTGGTCGTGAACCTGGACGGCTACAACGCCCACCAGTCCACCGTGCACATCGAACTGCCCGAGCTCGGCCTGCCGACCGACCGCGCCGTCACTGTGCGCGACGAGCTGACCGGCCGCGAGTTCCAGTGGGGCTGGGACAACTTCGTCTCGCTGGCCCCGTGGGCCGACGTGGCGCACATCCTCAGCGTGCAGGGCTGAGGTATCGTAGGTAACGGAATATCCGTCTGACCTTCCAAAGGAGAAGACAATGGCAGAAACCTTCAACGTGGTGGTGGAGATCCCGCGCGGTTCCAAGAACAAGTACGAGGTCGACCATGAGACCGGCCGCGTGTTCCTGGACCGTACGCTGTTCACCTCGATGGGCTACCCGGATGATTACGGCTACATCGATGGCACCCTCGGCGAGGACGGCGATCCGCTCGACGCCCTGGTCATGATCCCGAACTCGGTGTTCCCGGGCTGCGTGGTCGAGTGCCGCGCCGTGGGCCTGTACCACATGGTCGATGAGGCCGGCGGCGACGACAAGGTGCTGTGCGTGCCCGCCGATGTGCGCTTCGACGACATCAAGGACATCGACGACGTCTCCGAGTACCACAAGGCCGAGATCAAGCACTTCTTCGAGCAGTACAAGGCCCTGGAGCCCGGCAAGGAGGTCATGCCCGGCGACTACTGGGCCGGCGTGGCCGAGGCCGAGAAGGAGATCGTGGCCGCCAAGGAGCGTCTCGCCGCCCAGGGCGAGTGAGTCCGTCTCCTCGGTAACGTTTGCGGGGCGCATGGTATGAACCATGCGCCCCGTTCGTATAGGTGTCCGGAGAGGGAACCGACCGCTACACCAGCAGCGTCACGATCAGGCTGGCCACGGCCACCACCGGCCCCAGGAACATCACCGGCATCAGCCCGATGCCGAGCCACGGGTGTGCGGCGCCCTCCACCGGGTTCGCGTCCCGCGCCCACAGGTACGAGGCGGCCGCCAGCAGCACCGCCAGCACCACGATCACCGCGCAGGCCACCAACGCCGCCGTCAGGGCCGGCCCACCATCCGCGGCACGGCAGCCGGCGAACAGATCGGGCAGGAAGCACCAGCCGGGGGCGGCGATCATCGCCACCCCGCCGGTCACGCCGTGGGACAACGAACGGATCAGATGCGACCGGTCCTCACGCGCCATCTGCCGCGCGAACGAGACCAGCACCAGCGCCACCAGCAGCCCCACGACCCCGGCGGCCCACGTCTCCTGCGGGTAGAACCCCACCGGTTCGGTCCCTTCGGCGCCCGTGGCGCGCACAGGGAAGAACAGCGCCCCCAACGACTGCCCCACGGCGCACGCCAGGGACAGCGCACCGGCCACGGCCGCAATCACCCTGCCGGCCGGCCCGTCGCGCAACGACGAGCACCAGGTGAACAACGCCATGGCCGCCACCACGGGAACCGTCGTATAGGCAACGTGCACGGCGCCCTGCAGATCGCGCAGCGGCGAGCATGCCGACACCGCCACCAGCACCACGTACGCGCAGACCTGAACCGCCACCACCCTGGGGAACGGGATCGCATCGGGCTGTTCCGCGGTCTGTGCCGACGACTGCGTCTGAATCATGGTCGCCCTCTTTTCTATCGGACATTGCTATCGGATAATCGAACCGTTCCTTGCCATTCCAATGTAGTCTACAGTGTCCACATACTGCGCCGCATTCCCGCAATTGACGTATCCCAAACGTACAATCCAACCAAAAGGGACGTTGCGTTCCATCAGTCCATATCGGGGAGACGATCGCAAGGAGGAGCAGGTGACGGATCTGACGTTGATGACTGCGGCGGAAGACCCCGCCACCGTGCTGCCCTCGCTGGCGCTGCTGCCGCACCGCGTGCGCGTGCTCCCGCTGGATTTGGCGAGCATCGTGCGCCTGCCCGAGGACACCATCCTGTTCGTCGACGCCCGAGACGACCTGGCCACCGCCAAAACCGTGTGTCTGATGATGCACGCCTCGGGGCTGACCATGCCGATCATCCTGATCCTGACCGACGGCGGATTCCCCGTGGTCACCGCCGAATGGGGGATCACGGATATGGTGTTGGCGTCCGCCTCGCCCGCCGAGGTGGAGGGACGGCTGCGGCTGGCCGGCGAGCGCCAGCCGGTGCGCGCCGACACCGTGCAGAAGCTCGACACGCCGGTCCTGAGCGACGGGCAGGACGGTCTGTTGCGCTGCGGCGATCTGGTGATGGATGTCAACGGCTATACGGCCAGCCTGCACGGCCACCCGCTCGATCTGGCCTACAAGGAGTTCGAGCTGCTCAAATACCTCATGCAGCACCCCGGTCATGTCTTCACGCGCGCCCAGCTCCTGCAGGAGGTATGGGGGTACGACTACTACGGCGGCACCCGCACCGTGGACGTGCATATCCGGCGGCTGCGCGCCAAACTCGGCGGCGAATACGAGCATATGATCGGCACCGTGCGCAATGTGGGCTACCGGTTCGACCCGCCCGAGGACGCCATGGGGGATGAGTGAGCATGCCGCGCGAATCCAAACGCGCCCGGTTGCGGCGCATGCATGACGAATACGCGATCCTCTGCCGCGTCATTCCCGAGCCGGCGTGCGCGCTGGATTTCGATTCCCCGTTCCAGCTGCTGGTGGCCACCGTGCTGAGCGCCCAGACCACCGACAAGCGCGTGAACACGGTCACCCCCGCGCTGTTCGCCGCCTACCCCACACCCGCGGCGCTGGTGGCGGCCGACCCGCAGCGTGTGGAGGACATCATCCGCCCCATCGGCTTCTACCATGCCAAGACGCGCAACATCATCGCCCTGTCCGCCCAGATTGAATCCCGGTTCGCCGGCCGGGTGCCCGACACCATGGAGAAACTGGTCACCCTGCCCGGCGTGGGCCGCAAAACCGCCAACGTGGTGCTCGGCAACGCGTTCGACATGCCCGGCTTCCCCGTGGATACGCATGTGATCCGCGTGACGGGCCGGCTGCGCTGGCGCGACGACTGGAACGACCCCACCCCCGACCCGGTGCGCATCGAACGGGAGATCACCGCCTGCTTCCCGCCCGAGGAATGGACGGACCTGTCGCACCGGCTGATCCTGCACGGGCGCGCCACCTGCCACGCGCGCAAACCCGACTGCGGGGCGTGCCCCCTGAACGACACCTGTCCTTCCGCTCATTGACAGCCGTTATTCAGACGCAGCGGCTACACTCGGTACCATGCGTACTCAGAGGAACGATGCGTGGAAGCGTTGGGCCGTGTTCGTGGCGGTCGCCGCCGCGCTGTGCATGCTGCTGTGGGCGGGCTGGACGCTCCTGAAGGACAGTCACATCATCGACCACGTCAGCTCGATCCAGTCCGACACGACCGTCACCATCGGCGTTCCGGACGCACCGTCCTCGATCGACATCCGCACCGACGACAACCCCGCCATCGAGCAGGCGCTGCTCGGCAACGTGTACGAGACGCTCGTCTCCCGCGGCCAGGACAACTCCCTGACCGCCGGTCTGGCCAAGCAGTGGGAGGTCTCCGAGGATGGCCTGACCTACACCTTCACGCTGCAATCCGGGCTGCGGTTCTCCAACGGCCATGCGCTCGACTCCTCCGACGTGGTCTGGTCCCTCCAGCAGGCCGTGCAGCAGCAGTACGTCGGCTCCGAGGCGCTCGACCATCTCGCCGAGGTCGCCAATCCGGACAAGGATACCGTCACCATCACGCTGTCCTTCCCCGACCCGACGCTGCCCCGGACCCTGGCCGGGCGCGCCGGCATCGTCTACGATGAGGACGCCTCCATCGACTACGCGCGCCAGGCCTTGGGCTCCGGGCCGTTCACCGTCTCCGAGTTCCGCCAGGGCGTGTCCATCGCGTTGCGAGGCAACGACTCCTACTGGGGGCAGGCCCCGGCCTCCTCGCAGATCACCCTCCGGTACTTCGCCGACGAATCCTCCATGGTGGAGGCACTGCGGAACGGCGAGATCGACATGGCGCTGCCGCTGAGCGCGGCCACGGCCCAATCGCTGAGCGAGGACCCCACGCTGATGGTCGCCACCGGGGAGAGCCTGAACAAGACCACGCTGGTGTTCAACAACGACGCCGATTCCATCCTTTCCGATTCGCAGATGCGGCAGGCCATACGGTATCTGGTCGACACCGCCGTCATCACCCAGTCGCAGGCCGACGCCTCGCAGGAGCTGGGCGGCCCGATCGGCCCGCTCGACCCGGGGTACGAGGACCTGACCGGCCTGTTCCCGCACGACACGGACCAGGGTGCCGCCCTGGCCTCGTATTTCGGCACCTCGTATTACGGCGGGGGGCTCCGGTTCGTCGTCCAGCAGGAGTACGCGACGCTGGCCTCCACCATCGCCTCGCAGATCGAGCAGGGGGGTGTGCCGGTCAACGTGGAGGCGCTGGCCGAGAACGACTACCAGGTGCGCATCGACTCGCGCCAGTTCGACCTGACGCTGCGGACCGAGGACGGGGACGATTCCGCGGCGCAGTACGCCGACCCGCAATCGCTCTCGCAGTACACCGATTCGCAGGCGCAGGACCAGTACAAGGCGGCCATGGCGGCCCCCAACGATGAGGAGTACCAGGACGGCCTGCGCGCCTTCGCCCGTACGGTCAGCCAGGATGCGGCCAGCGATTGGTTGTACTCCTGCCGGACGTTCGTGGCGGCCCAGCCCCGGTTGAGCGGCTACGCGACGAATATGGTGGACCGGTGGCTGCCGTTGTCCGATATCGCGCTGTCGTAACGGATTTCTAGACTGTCGTGTATGACAGAGAGCCACAACACCATCATCAATGCGCATCTGACGCCGCTGCCCGACCGGGTGGGCGTCGACGGCCTCGAGGACAAGTGGCGCGGCGTCTGGGACGGCAACGGCACGTACAAGTTCCAGGGCACCCGCGACCGCAAGGCCGTCTATTCGATCGACACCCCGCCGCCCACCGTCTCCGGTTCGCTGCATGTGGGGCATGTGTTCTCCTACACGCACACCGACGTGATCGCCCGGTTCAAGCGCATGCGCGGCTACGACGTGTTCTATCCGATGGGTTGGGACGACAACGGCCTGCCCACCGAGCGCCGTGTGCAGAACTACTACGGCGTGCGCGTGGACACCTCGCTGAAGTACGATCCGGACTTCAAGCCGCCGTTCGAGGGCACCGACGGCAAGAAGATCGATGCCAAGGACCAGGTGCCGATCAGCCGCCAGAACTTCATCGAGCTGTGCGAGAAGCTCACCGCGCAGGACGAGAAGCTGTTCGAGGCGCTATGGCGCAAGCTGGGCCTGTCGATCGACTGGTCGCAGACCTACCACACCATCGGCGAGCATCCGCGGCGCGTGGCGCAGAAGGCGTTCCTGCGCAACCTGAAGCGCGGCGAGGCCTACCAGAAGGAGGCGCCGGGCCTGTGGGACGTGACGTTCCAGACCGCCGTGGCCCAGGCCGAGCTCGAATCGCGCGAGTACCCGGGCTTCTACCATAAGGTGGCATTCCGTTTCGAGGACGGCACCCCGATCTACATCGAGACCACCCGCCCCGAGCTGCTGGCGGCCTGCACCTCGCTGATCGCCAACCCGGAGGACGAGCGCTACCAGCCGTATTTCGGCCAGACCGTGTATTCGCCGCTGTTCAAGGTCAAGGTGCCGATCCTGGCGCACAAGGCCGCCGAGATGGACAAGGGCGCCGGCATCGCCATGTGCTGTACGTTCGGCGACGTGACCGACGTGGAGTGGTGGCGCGACCTGAACCTGCCGCTGCGGTCGATCATCCAGCGCAACGGCCGCATCATCATGGACACCCCGGACTGGATCGAGGACGAGGCCGGCCGCGAACTGTTCCAGAGAATCGCCGGCAAGACCACGTTCTCCGCACGCAAGGCGATCGTGGACGCGCTGCGCGAGTCCGGCGACCTGGACGGCGAGCCGACGCCGACCAAGCGTATGACGAACTTCTACGAGAAGGGCGACAAGCCGCTGGAGATCGTGACCTCACGCCAGTGGTACCTGAAGAACGGCGGCACCGACCAGCAGTTGAACGCCGAGCTGATCGAGCGCGGCCGTGAGCTCAACTTCCACCCGGATTTCATGCGCGTGCGCTATGAGAACTGGGTCAATGGCCTCAACGGCGACTGGCTGATCTCCCGCCAGCGCTTCTTCGGCGTGCCGTTCCCGCTGTGGTACCCGGTCAAGGCCGACGGCACCGCGGATTACGAGCATCCGATCACGCCGAGCGAGGACGTGCTCCCGATCGACCCGACCACCGACGTGCCGGCGGGCTACGACGAGTCGCAACGCGACGTGCCGGGCGGGTTCACGGCCGAGCCGGACATCATGGACACCTGGGCCACCTCGTCGCTGACCCCGCAGATCGTGACCCGCTGGGAGGAGCCGGGCGAGGAGAATCAGGCGATCTTCAACGCCACGTTCCCGATGGATCTGCGCCCGCAGGGCCAGGACATCATCCGCACCTGGCTGTTCTCCACCGTGGACCGCGCGCATCTGGAGAACAAGTGCCTGCCGTGGGCGCACGCCGCGCTCTCGGGCTGGATCCTGGACCCGGATCACAAGAAGATGTCGAAGTCCAAGGGCAACGTGGTGGTGCCGAACGAGCCGATCGACAAGTACGGCGCCGATGCGGTGCGCTACTGGGCCGCCGCCGCCCGCCTGGGCCTGGACGCCACCTATGACGAGGGCCAGATGAAGATCGGCCGCCGCTTGGCCATCAAGCTGCTCAACGCCACCAAGTTCGCGCTGGCCATCGGCCGCGAGGACGAGAACCATCATGTGGGCGCCGCCGCCACCGCCGCGTGGAATCCGGCCGACGTGACCGAGCCGCTGGACCGTGCCGCCATGGCCGCCATGGCCCGCGTGGTGCGCGAGGCCACCGAGTCGCTGGAGGCGTACGAGCATTCCAAGGCGCTGGAGGCCATCGAGACCTTCTTCTGGCAGTTCTGCGACGACTACATCGAGCTGGTGAAGAACCGCGCCTACGGCACCGCCGATTCGACCGGCGTGACGCCGAGCGAGGCCGCCGTGCTCTCCGCGCGCACCACGCTGGGCCTGGGACTGGATGCGTTCGCGCGTCTGCTGGCCCCGTACCTGCCGTACGCCACCGAAGAGGTGTTCAGCTGGATGCATGAGGGTGAGGGCTCCGTGCACCGCGCCGCCTGGCCGGATGCGGCCGTGTACGAGGCGGCCGCCGGTTCGGTGTCCGCCGACGTGCTCGACTGGGCCGGCAAGGCCCTGGCCGAGCTGCGTGGCTTGAAGTCGCAGGCCAAGGTCTCGATGAAGACCCCGATCCTCTCCGCCACGCTGGCCGCGCCGACCGACGCCGTGGGGGCGATCACCAGCACGCTCAGCGACATCGCCGAGGCCGGCCGTGTGACCGGTCCGCTGACCGTGGTGGAGGCCGCCGCGGGCGAGGGCGAGGCGGATGCGACCGTTGCGGTGACCGCCAGCGAGCTGGGCGAGCCGCCGGCCAAGAAGCCGAAGGCCTGATCCAAGGCTCTATTTCCGCGCGGGGGGCGTCCGATGGATATCGGACGCCCCCGTGTTATTTCGGCATTCCTTCCCCAACACGCCCGGCCTGTGCGGACTCTGATCCATCATGGCTCTGATGCAAGATACAAAACGTTGTAATTCCAACGATTCTCGAGATGGATCACGGTCACAAAGTATCAGAGTCCGCAGAAGTCGGGCGTGTCGGACCGATACGAGACGTGCTACGACTGGGCGGCGATGCGTTCGTGGCGGGTCTTGGATTCGCTCACCACGAAGGTGTGGTAGGACTCGGCGATGTCCGGGTCCAATCCGGCCTGCTCCGCGAGCGTGCGCAAGCGTGCGATCTGGCTGTGTTCCCGTTCGTTGTCGGCGGGGGCGAACCCGGCCCGGGCCTTCCATTGGCCTATCTGGGCCGTGTACTTGAACCGTTCGGCCAGCAGCATGACGATGGCCGTGTCCACGTTGTCGATCGACCCACGCAGCCGCTCGATGGCCTGCACGGCCTCGGCCGTCTCGGGGTGCTCCCGTGCTTCGGCGGCGTCGATGGTGCAATCGCGCCAACCGCTCTGTTCGTTATCGCTCATACCCGTCAGCCTAGCGCATCCCGCGGGCGGTGGGCAGCACCCCGAGTTCTAGATAGAAGTGCAACACCTGTCTAAGGTTGGAGGTGACCATGTTCCATCACATAGTGGTACGCAATGCACATACGCCCCTTAGAAAGGTTCCGTACCGTACCACGCCCCTCCGCCGGATTAAGGATTGGCCATATTCCGCCGTTCCTGTCCATACCACATCCATGTGGTACGGTACGGAACCCCACATGCAGGATGCGACCCGTCACGTACCACGTCGTGGTGGTACGCGGTTATGAAAAACCGCCGCGGCTCGTTGCGTACCACGGCGGTTGATGCGTTCAGTGCCAGTGTCCTGCTGCGGCTCAGTTGCCGTTGACGGCGCTGGAGTTGCTCTGCTGAACGATGGCGGCCAAGAAGTCGCGGTTGGTCGGCGTCTTCTTGAGCCTCGGCACGAGCGTCTGATAGGCCTGTTCCGGTTCCAGACCGCCCAGCAGGCGGCGCAGACGGTAGATGACCGGCAGTTCGTCGGGCGGGGTGATGAGCTCCTCGCGGCGGGTGCCGGAGGAGTTCACGTCGATGGCCGGGAACAGGCGCTTGTCGGCCAGTTCGCGGCTGAGCTTGAGCTCCATGTTGCCGGTGCCCTTGAACTCCTCGAAGATCACCTCGTCCATCTTCGACCCGGTCTCCACCAGCGCGGACGAGATGATGGTCAGCGAGCCGCCGTTCTCGATGTTGCGGGCCGCGCCGAAGAACTTCTTCGGCGGGTACAGCGCCTGCGCGTCCACACCGCCGGACAGGATGCGGCCGGAGGCCGGGGCCGCGATGTTGTAGGCGCGGGCCAGACGGGTCATGGAGTCCAGCAGCACCACCACGTCCTGGCCGAGCTCGACCAGGCGCTTGGCGCGCTCGATCGCCAGTTCGGCCACGGTCGTGTGGTCGGAGGCCGGACGGTCGAAGGTGGAGGAGATGACCTCGCCCTGCACCGTGCGCTCCATGTCGGTGACCTCTTCGGGGCGCTCGTCCACCAGCACCACCATCAGATGCACCTCGGGGTTGTTGGTGGTGATCGCGTTGGCGATGTTCTGCAGCGTGATGGTCTTGCCGGCCTTCGGCGGGGAGACGATCAGGCCGCGCTGGCCCTTGCCGATCGGGGCCACGATGTCGATCAGACGACCGGTGAGCTTATTCGGCGTGGTCTCCTGCTTCAGCCGCTCCTGCGGATACAGCGGGGTGAGCTTGGCGAACTGCGGGCGGTTGGCCGCCTCCTCCACGCTCATGCCGTTGATCGAGTCGATCGCCTGCAGCGGCACGAACTTCTGACGCTGGTTGCGGCGCTCCCCCTCACGCGGCGGGCGGATCGTGCCGTGCACGGCGTCGCCCTTGCGCAGGCCGTACTTCTTGACCTGCCCCATCGACACGTACACGTCGTTCGGTCCCGGCAGGTAGCCGGAGGTGCGCACGAACGCGTAGGAGTCCAATACGTCCACAATGCCCGCGACCGGCACCAGCTCCTCCTGCGGACGCTGCTGCTCCTCGCGATCCTCGGTGTTCTCGCGGTCACGGCCGCGCATGCGGCGCTGGCGGCGATCATTGCCCGCGGCGTTGTTGTTCCGGTCGCCGCGGTTGCGGTTGCGGCGGGAGAACTCATGGTCCGCGCCCTCGTCCTCATGCTTCTGGTCGGGCAGAGCGGCGAGGATGTCGTCCAGCTCGTGATCCGGTTCGGACACACGCTGACGGTCGGCGGGGGTATGCTTCTGGTCGCGCTCACCACGGCGGCGACGGCGCATCGGCTGTCCGGAGTCATCGACCTCATCCTGGTGACGATGCTCGCGGGATTCCGGCTTGGCGCCCAGATCCAGCTCGTCGAGCAGGGTGGAGGCGAATTCGTCGGCGGACTGACGCTCATGGGCGGCGCGACGCGGCCTGCGTTCGGCCTGCTCCGCCGGATCCGCGGCGGGGGCGGCGGGGGCGGCGGACTGCTCGGGTGTCGCGGCCGCCTGGGGCGCGGCGGGCTCGGCCGCCGGGGTTTGCTCGGCCGTGCGCGTACGGCGAGGCTCAGTATTCTTCGGCGCGCGGACCGTTACACCTTCCGGGGCCTCTCCCCCGTTACGCGCGGCCTGCAGGGTGGCGATCAGTTCCGGCTTACGCATCGTCGACGTGCCACGAAGACCCATCTGCTTGGCGAGCTCCTTGAGCTCGGGCAGCTTCATCTCTTCAAGATTTTGGCTATTGGCCACTGTTGGTACCTTTCCTTGGCCGCAACCGCCATACGACATAACCGGCTGCGGCTGGTGACAGGATTGCGGAAAACCCGCGATGGAACGTCCGGCATGGCAAGCATTGCTAACGGACGTTGTTCACCATACTACGCCATGCCGACCAACCGCAAAACCCGCCCAACAGCCCGATTACTTGCTTTCGTGGTAGGACTGCTCGGTGTTCACGCTCCACACGTTCTTCTTGGAGGTCTTGCCGGTTTTGATGTTGCCGACCGCCTCCATGGCCGTAGCCATCGAATGGTCCATGTTGTTGTACCGGTGCTGGCCGTTGCGGCCCACGCAGTACAGGTTGCCGAACGAATCCAGGTACTCCACCAGCTCGTCCATGCGGCTGTAGGTGTCGAAGTACGCCGGATACGCCTTCTTCACGCGTTCACGGTGCGAATCGATGACGTCCTGCGGCCCGTTGATCACGCGCATGCGGGTGAGCTCCTGGATGGCGAAGTCACGCGCCTCCTCATCGCTCATCGACCAGAACGCGTCGCCCTCCTCGCAGAAGTATTCCAGGCCGATCCACACCGTGTCATCCACGTCCTTGACCAGGTAGGGGCTCCAGTTGTTGAAAATCTGCAGACGGCCGACCTTGTAGCCCGGATCCTGCACGTAGATCCAGCAGTCGGGCACGATGGGCGGATTGCCCAGCGTGGGGATGTCGGTGGTGTTGCGCAGTTTCAGATGCTTGACCAGCAGGCCCACGGTCACGAAGTCACGGTACGGCAGACCATTGGCGATCTCGCTCATGTCGGCGGGCACCGATGCGGCGCCGCTGCCCGCATCCAACGCGTTGACCAGGTCCTTCACCGGCATGGAGGAGATGAACTGGTCGGCCTTCAGCTCGGTGCGGTTGCCCTCGCAATCTTCATACACCACGGATTCGATGCGGCCGCCCTCCTGGCGCACCTGAACCACATTCGCGTCGGTGATCACACGCACACCGGCGCGCTCGCAGTTGCGCTCCACGGTCTCCCACAGCTGGCCGGGCCCGTACTTGGGGTACCAGAACTCCTCGATCAGGCTGGTCTCCACCTTGGAGGCGTCCTGCTTCTTCGGCAGCAGTTTGAGGAACGCGTTCTTCAGCACCTCGGTGATGCTCAGGCCCTTGACGCGCTGCGCGCCCCAGTCGGCCGAGATCTGCGAGGGGTGCCGCCCCCACAGCTTCTCGGTGTAGCCCTCGAAGAACATCGAGTACAGCTTGCGCCCGAAACGGTTGATGTAGAAGTTCTCCAGATTGTCCTCGGGCAGCTTGTGCACCATCGACTTCAGGTACGAGAACCCGGCCTCCAGCGTTAGCTTGGGGCCCATGGCCTTGAGCGTGTTCGGGCTCAGGCTGATCGGGTAGTCGAAGAAATGCCGGTTCCAGTAGATGCGGGACACGCGGTGCCGCTTGAGCATCACCTCGTCGCAGGTCTCCGGGTCCGGCCCGCCCGGTTCCAGGTCGTGATGGCGGCCGAGCTTCCTGTCGTCGTAGCTGGGCGCACCCTGCAGCGGCAGGGTGTCGCGCCACCACTGCATGATGCGGTCGTCCTTCGAGAAGAACCGGTGGCCGCCGATGTCCATCCGGTTGCCGTTGTGCTTCACCGTGCGCGAGATGCCGCCGAACTCGCGGGTCGCCTCCAGCACGGTCACGTCGTACGCGTCCGCGCCGCCGTCCTTCATCAATTCCCATGCGGCGGTCAGACCGGCGGGGCCGCCGCCGATGATCACCACGGTTTGCTTCTGCGTCACGTTCCGTTCTCCTTGCATTACGGTAAATCACGCATAGTTTACCCGAAAAGGCGGTACCCCGCATGGGGTATCGCCAAATCCTCACGATTGCGGCAAGGGTTGGTATCCATTCGCCCCGCGGATGTGCCTCCACGGGAATACAGGAAACGGGCCGATCCGTCTGTTGGAATCGACCCGTCGGATACGTTCCGTTCGTCGCCGCTCATCGACCCGATGCCGGACGACCGGTTCCGCGCGACATCAGATGCCGTCGGGGATGTCGATGTCGGATTTCTGGACCTCCTCCACGTTCACATCCTTGAACGTCACGATACGCACGCTCTTGGCGAACCGGGAGGACCGGTACACGTCCCACACCCATGCGTCGGTCAGCTGCACGTCGAAGTACACGTCCTGCCCGGCCGAACGCACGTTGAAATCCACCTTGTTCGCCAGGTAGAAGCGCCGTTCCGTCTCCACCACGTAGGTGAACAGTTTGATGACATCGCGGTATTCCTTGTACAGGGCGAGTTCGGCGTCGGTTTCGTAGTTGTCGAGATCCTCGGCGCTCATCACTTACCTTCCATATCGCGTTTGCGGCCACGCCCCAGGTTGCGCCACCAGGCGGTCTTCGACGATTTGCGTTCGGACGAGCCGTACGGCCAGCTGCTTTCCTCGCCGTCGGACGATTCGCGCACGTCGCCGGTCTCCGGCTCGCGGTAACGCTGGGTGGCGCGGGGTTCGGGCTGTTCCGGCGGAATGTGCTCCTGCCGCTGCGATTCACCCGGTTCGTCGCCCGGCTGCGGCATCGGGGCCTTGGCCTCCTCCGGGATGACCGGTCGCGTCTGCTGTTCCTCGGCGTTGCGCTTGCGGATGGACACCGAGTGCTCACGCATGCTCAGCGCCTCCTTGACGCCGGGGTTGTCCTCCAGCACATGCATGCCGAAGGCGTCGAGAGAGGCGATCGGATCGTATTCGTCGGCCAGGGTGTCCATGACAATCAGGTTCTGGTACTTGTTGTTCTCCGCGTCCCACAGCGCGTCGCGCGAGGTGCCCGAGGGCACGAAGCCGAGCGACTGGTACACGGAGATCGACCGCGTGTTCTTCTCCGGCACGCCGACCCAGATGCGGTGCATGCCCAGTCCGGCCGGTTCCGGGGCGAAGCCGAAGGTCATGACGCGAGGCATCGCGTCACGCGAATAGCCGCGGCCGCGGTAGTCCTTGCCGAGCACGATCTGGATGCGTGCGGAACGTGCCCAGCCGTCGATGTCGATCAGGAAGATCATGCCGATGACGTTGCCGGTTTCGGCCGCGTCGACTGTGCCGTCGTCGTCATGGTCCGCGTCGGTCAGGATCGACCAGGCGATGGTGCGGCGCGACTCGGGATCGTCCACACCGGTTTCGCTGCGGCCCTCCGCCCAGGCCACCGACCGGCGGACCCAGGCGTGGACCACGGCGCGTTCGGCCTGCATGTCCTTGCCGGTGATGCGGGAGGCGCCGCAGTAGGCGCCCAGTTCGTCCATACGCGGCAGATCCTCCACGGCCGCCGGGCGCAGATGCACCATCTCGCCCCGGATCGGGGGGATGGTGATCTGCTTGGGCAGTTCGCGGGAAACCGCGTCGGACTCGGTCAACGGAGGCTCAGCGTTCTGTTCCATGACATACATTCCTTGGTCATTCGCTTTCACTCTACCTATCGACGGTATTGTACCCATCTCAAGATTCGCTGAAAGCATTGTGCGCTAGGCGTGAAGTCTCTCCATCACGATCTTGTTGACCGCCTTGGCATCGGCTTGGCCCTTGGTGGCCCGCATGACCGCGCCGATGATGGCGCCCATCGGCTTCATGTTGCCGGCCTTGAGCTTCTCGACCACATCAGGGTTGGCGGCCATGGCCTCCTCTACGGCGGCCACGAGCGCGCCGTCATCGGAGACGACCTGGTAGCCGTGCTTGGCCACGACCTCGGCGGGGGTGCCCTCGCCGGCGAGCACGCCGGAGACGGTCTGCTTGGCCAGCTTGTCGTTGAGCTTGCCGTCGGCGATGAGCTTCTCGACCTCGGCCACGTCGGCCGGGGTCACCGGCAGCTCCTCCAGCGACACGCCCTTGGCGTTCGCCTCGCGGGAGAGCTCGCCCAGCCACCACTTCTTGGCGCCGGCGGCACTTGCGCCGGCGGCCACGGTGGCCTCGATCAGGTCGAGGGCGTCGGCGTTGACCACGTCGCGCATCTCCAGGTCGGAGAAGCCCCACTCGCCCTGCAGGCGGTTGCGGCGTTCGCGCGGCATCTCCGGCATCTGCGCGGCCAGACGCTCGATGTGCTCCTTGGTGATGTGCAGCATCACCAGATCCGGATCCGGGAAGTAGCGGTAGTCGTCCGCGTCGGACTTGACGCGCCCGCCGGCGGTGGTCTGCGAGGCCTCGTCCCAGTGGCGGGTCTCCTGCAGCACCTCGCCGCCGTCGTTCAGGATGGCGGCCTGGCGGCGGATCTCGTACTGGATGGTCTTCTCGATGCCGCGGAACGAGTTCACGTTCTTGGTTTCGGAACGGGTGCCGAACGGGTCGGTCGGGTTGCGGCGCAGCGACACGTTCACGTCGGCGCGCATGTTGCCCTGCTCCATGCGGGCGTGCGAGATGTTCAGCGCACGCACGATGTCGCGCAGCGTGCGCATGTAGGCGCCGGCGATTTCCGGGCCGCGGTCGCCCACGCCCTCGATCGGCTTGGTGACGATCTCGATCAGCGGCACGCCGGCGCGGTTGTAGTCGACCAGCGAATGGTCCGCGCCCTCGATGCGGCCGTCGGCGCCGCCGACGTGCGTGTTCTTGCCGGCGTCGTCCTCGATGTGGGCGCGTTCGATCGGCACGCGGAAGATCGTGCCGTCATCCAGTTCCACGTCCAGGTAGCCGTTGCCGTTGGTCGGCTTGTCGTACTGGGAGATCTGGTAGTTGCGCGGCATGTCCGGGTAGAAGTAGTTCTTGCGGGAGAACTGGCTCCATTCGGCGATCTCGCAGTGCAGGGCCAGACCCAGCTTGATCGCGTAGTCCACGGCCGCCTCGTTGAGCACCGGCAGCGAGCCGGGCAGACCCAACGAAACCGGGGTCAGCTGCGTGTTCGGATCGCCGCCGAACTCCACATGCGCCGGGCAGAACAGCTTGGTGTTCGTGCTCAGCTCAACGTGCGTCTCCAGGCCGATGACCGGGTCGAACTGCTTGACGGCATCGGCGTACTTCATCAGTTTTTCAGCCATAGTGTCTTGCTCCTCCGATGCTTCACTTGTTCAGGCCGTCGAGCCACGGGGTCTTCAGGGACTGCCAGATCGGGCCGCCCCACTGTTCGTTGAGCGCGGCCTCCAGGGCGGCGGCCGGCTTGTACATGACCTCGTCGCGCTGCTGCGGGGCGATGAACTGGATGCCGGCGGGCAGACCGTCGTCGGACAGGCCGGACGGGATGCTCATGGCCGGGGTGCCGGCCAGGTTCGCCGGGATCGTGGCGATGTCGTTCATGTACATGGCCAGCGGGTCGTCCATCTTCTCGCCGAACTTGAACGCGGTGGAGGGGCTGGTCGGGGAGATCAGCACGTCGGCCTGCTCGAACGCCTTGTTGAAGTCCTGGATGATCAGCGTGCGCACCTTCTGCGCGGAGCCGTACCAGGCGTCGTAGTAGCCGGCGGACAGCGCGTAGGTGCCCAGGATGATGCGGCGCTTGACCTCGTCGCCGAAGCCGGCCTCACGAGTATAGGCCATCATGTTGGCGGCGGTCTGCGGCACGTCGGCCGGCGGCATGACGCGCAGGCCGTAGCGCATGCCGTCGTAGCGGGCCAGGTTGGAGCTGACCTCGGAGGGCATGATGATGTAGTACGCGCCCAGCGAATACGGGAAGTGCGGGCAGGAGACCTCCACGATCTCGGCGCCCATCTCCTCCAGCAGCTTGACGGACTCGTTGAAGCGGGCCTGCACGCCCGGCTGGAAGCCCTCGCCGCCCAGTTCCTTGACCAGGCCGATGCGCATGCCCTTCAGGTCGCGCTTCATGCCTTCGCGGGCGGCGGCGGCCATCGGGCGCACCGGGGCCGGGATCGAGGTGGAGTCGCGGCGGTCATGGCCGCCGATGATCTCCTGCAGCAACGCGGAATCCAGCACCGTGCGGCTCACCGGGCCGATCTGGTCCAGCGAGCTCGCCATCGCGATCGCGCCGAAACGGCTCACGCCGCCGTAGGTCGGCTTGACGCCGACCGTGCCGGTCAGGGCGCCCGGCTGGCGAATCGAACCGCCGGTGTCGGTGCCCAGGGCCAGCGGCGCCTCGAAGGCGGCCACCGCGGAGGCCGAGCCGCCGCCGGAGCCGCCCGGCACGCGGTCGGTGTCCCACGGGTTGTGGGTCGGGCCGAACGCGGAATGCTCGGTGGAGGAGCCCTGCGCGAACTCGTCCAGGTTCGTCTTGCCCAGCAGCGGCATGCCCGCGGCCTTGAGCTTCTCGATGACGGTGGCGTCGTACGGCGGCACCCAGCCTTCGAGGATCTTCGAGGCGGCCGTGGTCACGATGCCCTTGGTCACGATCATGTCCTTGATCGCGATCGGCACGCCGGCCAGTTCGGGCAGGCCCTCGGTCTGGCCCTTGGCGGTCTTCTCGTCGAACGCGTCGGCCTGGGCGCGCGCCTCGTCGGCGGACACCTGCAGGAACGCCTGGATGCTCGGCTCGGCGGCTTCGATCACCTTCAGGTGGGCCTCGACCAGCTCACGGCTGGACACCTCGCCGGACTTGATCTTCGCGGCCATCTGCGCCGCGGACAGCTTCACCAGTTCGTCGGTCATCTCACTCCTCCCCCAGAATGCGCGGCGCCACAAACATGCCGCTCTCGGACACCGGAGCGCCGGAGACGGCCTCCTCCTGCGTCAGCGGAGTCTCGGCCACGTCCGGGCGCAGATACGCCTCCAGCGGCACCGGGTTGGCGGTCGGCGGCACGTCGTCTCCGGCGACCTCCTGCACCTTGTTGATGGCGTCGGCGATGACGTTGAGCTCGCCCTGCAGGCGGGCGATCTCCTCATCGGTCAGCGCGATTCGGGCCAGATCGCCCAAATGCATGATCTCTTCACGTGTGAATGTTGGCATGGCCTCAACTATATGAGCGCGGCGTGACACGTGGGTTACCGGTCTCACTTGACATCGGAACGGCGGACCACGATCGCGCCGATCACATACGCCACAACCACCCACGCCAGCAGAATCAGTCCGCTCTGCCACCAGGTCGGCTCGAACAGGCCGCTTGTTTCGGGGGTCGCGGCAACCGTCGTCTCCGCAATGGCATCCGCCGAGCCGACGTCGATGCTCACGTTCGTCGAGGACGAGCTGACCGCCACATCGGCGCCGGCCGTCAGCACATTCCCCACAGCCTGATCCGGCAGGCAACGCGCCAACGACTGCAGCCACGCGAACCGGTCGCCCGCCAACGACGCCATCGACAACGCCGACGGCACGATGATCAGCAGACCGACCAGGGCGAACACGCCGCCCATCGTCGACCGGCAGACGCCGCCCAGACCCACGCCCAGCACCGCCATGGCGGTCAGCAGCAGCGCGCCGCCCAGGATACTCACCCACGGCAGCGCATGCTCGCCGTCGGCCAGCGGCGTCATGCCGACCGGGGACAGCAGCGCGTAGGCCGCAGCCCATGCCAACAGCAGGCCGACCAGGGACGAGACGAACGCGAGCGCCGCCGTCACCAGCGTCTTGGCGTTCAGGAACATCACACGGCGCGGGTTCGCCGTCAGCGAGGATTGGATCGTGGACGACGAATACTCCACCGTCACCGCCATCACACCCAGGATGCCGGTCACCAGCAGGCAGGTCGGCACGAACGCGGAGGCCGACCCCCACATATACGATTCGGCCACCGGCTGCGGATCGTCCGTCGTGGTTCCGGTCGCCGGATCGAGGGACATCAGGAACGCCATCGCCCACGCCATCAGCGCGGAACCAGCGGGCAGCAGCAGGGCGTTGATGATCAGCAGCACGTACGTGGACTTCAAGCTCAACGCCTTGCAGATCTCGGCGCGCAGCGCGTTGAGGAACGTCAGGCGCGGCGCGGCGAACGTCGCGCGCGTGCCGTACCCGCCGGCGCGGCCGCCGTCTCCAGTATTCGGTGCGGGGACGTTCCAGGTCTGCTGCGGCTGGCGGCGGGTGCGGGTGTTGCCGGCGGAACGGGCGTTACGGTTGGCGTGTGCGGCGTGGGCTCCCCTGCTCATCGCTGCACCTCCTTGGATTGCGTGGGTTGCGGTGGTTGCGTGGTGCCGGACATCGAACGGCCCAGATACTCGGCGCTGGTGTGGGTGAGCGTCATGTAGGCCTCTTCGAGCGAGGCGTGCTCCTGCACGAACAGGTAGGTGACCAGCTGCGCGGCGGCGAAGACACAGGCGGCGGCCCCCAGATCGGCGCCCGTGATGCGGAAGGCCGCGCCCTCCTGCGGGTCGCCGGTTTCGCGCGTGATCGGCGTGACCGTGACCTCGGGCGCATGGGCGAAGATGGCCTTGAGCTTCTCCGGCTCGGGCGTGATGACGCGCAGCGAACGCGTGGAGTGTTCGGCCACGAAGTCGGCCACAGTGGTGGTCTCCAGGATGCGCCCCTGCCCGATGATGACCAGATTGTCGGCGGTGAGCGCCACCTCGCTCATCAGATGCGAGCTCAACAGTACGGCGCGGCCCTGCGCGGCGTAGTAGCGGCACAGGTCGCGCACCCATTTGACGCCTTCGGGATCCAGACCGTTGATCGGCTCGTCGAGGACCAGGTTGTGAGGGTCGCCCAGCAGGGCGGCTGCGATGGACAGGCGTTGGCTCATGCCCAGGGAGAACGCTCCAGCCTTGCGGGTTTTGACGGCGGCGATGCCGGTCAGGTCCATGACCTCATCCACACGGCGCTTCGGGATGCCGTTGGTCAGGGCGATGCTCAGCAGGTGGGCGTAGGCGCTACGGCCCTTGTGCGCGGATTTGGCGTCCAACACCGCCCCGACGGCCCGCAGCGGGGCGCGATGCTCGGCGAACGGCCGGCCATCGATGAGGGCGCGACCGGCGTCCGGGGCGATCAGGCCGAGCGCGGCACGCATGGTGGTGGACTTGCCGGCGCCGTTCGGCCCCAGGAAGCCGGTGACTTTGCCGTCTTCGGCGGTGAAGCTGACGTGGTCCAGCACCGGTTTGGCACCGAACCGTTTGGAGAGCCCCTCAATCTCGATCATGCCTCCGAGCCTACACCACCAGCGGTATGTCGGCCGCAGGTAGGGGGCACTGGCGCCATCTGATGCACAAAGTCAACACGCTTGATCCTGCCATCGATATTGAATTCCACCTATTGAGCATCGCACGCCGCTGCGAATGGGTCGAGCCATAGAAGCAACGTTTTTCCTTGGCTGCCTGATCAATGATTGTTTGGATCCCCGCGCTGATTCTCATGCATCGAACCCTAGCGAATAATGCAATGGCAGACACGGGAATCCCGACCATGTGTACGCAGGGAACGGTTTCGGGCGTGTTGTGGATAACTCATGCCCGATGGAGACCTTTTGGTGCACCAGCAAGACCGTGCTGCGGCAAAAGGACCAGATACAACCGGCCCTACATGGCGCGCTGGGCGATCCAGCAGTGCATGGCCACGGCGGCCGCGGCACCGGCGTTGATGGAGCGCACGGAGCCGAACTGAGAGATGTACACCACATCGTCGGCCATCGACACGGCCTTTTCAGACAGTCCCGGCCCCTCGGCGCCGAACAGCATCAGGCAGCGTTCGGGGAAGCGATAGGTCTCGATCGGCACCGCGCCCGGAATGATGTCGAGCGCGATAATCCGCGCCTCACGCAGCACACGTAGTCGCTCGCGCACTTCAACCCGTTGCATAGCCAGATCGGGGATGCACTCATGCCCAAAGTCCGGATGGGACGGGTCAAGGGTCAGCTGTGCGAGTTGGACCTCGCAATCGGCAATCTCGGCGGCGATGCCGGCGCGCCAGCCGGTGATCAGTTCGTCGATCGACGGATGGTATTCGACGTGCTGGTACAGCTCGGTCATCAACGCGCCCTTGCGATTCCACTTGTGCGGGCCAACGATATGCACACGCCGCGCGGCGAATGCGTTGGCGGTACGCACCATCGAGCCGATGTTGAAATCGTGCGTCCAATTCTCCACCGCCACCTCGAACCCGTGGCGGCCCCGCGCATCCAGGTCGGCCTTGATGGCGTCGACAGTCCAGTAGCGGTACCGGTCGAGCACGTTGCGCCGGTCGCCTTCGTCCAGCAGCTCGCCATCATACCGGGCGTCGTAGTTGGGCGACTGGGGGTCGTCCGGACGCGGCTCGCCCGGATGGACCCGAGCCCATGGCCCCACGCCGATCTCACGGAAGGTGGGTTCGCCGGAGGCCTTGGCGGCCAGGGAGATGGGATTCGGCTCGTGCATGAAATCACGCCTTGAGATCGGATTCGTGGAAGACCTCGATGAACGGCAGGGCGTGCGATTCACCGTTGACCGGATTGACGACGGTGATGGTCGGTTCGGTCATGTCGACGCCGCCGATCAGGGAGGCGATGGCGACGACCTGCGCGTTCTGCGCCTCCACAACACCGAAGTCCAGGCTCAGTTCGTTGCCGTTACGCAGGGTGACCAGAGACGAGGTCTGCACATACGATTTCTCGGACAGCCAGGAATCCAGAAGGATGACGCGCTTATTCGCAATGCTCGGCCCCTTGACGGACGGGTAGACGAAGTCCATCACGAAACCGTCCAGGTCCTCGCCGCGTGAAGCGGCCGCCTGCACCATCGCGCCGACCAGCGGTACGGCGGCTGCGGTCAGGGCGCCGACGGCGTCGAAATCATCAATCGAGTACCCCTGCTCCTCCAGGGTGTCGAGCAGGAGATGACCCACCACTGCGGCCCCTCGATGATCGAAGGTCACGGAGAACAGCTCGCTGAAGGGTTTGTCCGCCATCTCGGCGCGCAGCAGCGTCTTCATCTGGTCGTACGGCGTCATCATGGCGAATGTCGCCTCGTCGATGGAGGTGGAGGCGGTGTTCATGGTCTCTTCGGTCATACGTCCAGCCTATCGCCGAGTGCCGCCAAACCGATTCCGGGCTATTGCGTGACCTCCGGGGCGGTGAGTTCACGGATGTTGGTCTTCTCCGCATCGAGCATTCCCACCTGTGCGATGATCTTGCTGCCATCGACCGCCTGCAGTTTGCGCGCGGTGACGAGCACACGCGATTCCAACGACGAAGCGAACTGGTTGTAGGCGCCCACGGTGCGGGTGATGGCCGTGCCGAGCTTGTTGGCATGGTCGCCCAAGGTCACGAACCGGCTATAGAGCTCACGCGACAGGTCGAACAGCTGCTTGGCGTCATCCGTCAACCCCTGCTGCCGCCACGCATACGCCACAGACTTGAGCACCGCCCAGAGCGTGACCGGCGAGGTGAGCGCCACCTTGCGGGCAAAGGCATCATCCATCAGCGTGGGATCCGCCTCCAGCGCCGCCTGGAGCAACGCCTCGTTCGGAATGAACGCCACCACGAAGTCGGGCGCCGTATCGAACGCCTGCCAATACGCCTTATCCCCCAGCGTCTTCACATGGTCGCGCAGCGCCTTGGCATGGGCCTTAAGCAGCTCGTTGCGACGGGCCAGGTCCTCGGCGGAGGCGGTCTCCGGGATCTCGCAGGCACGCTGGTAATCCGCATACGGTACCTTGGCATCAATCGGAATCGATTTGCCGCCGGGCAGATGCACCACCATATCGGGGCGCTGGATGTGCCCGTCCGAATCGGTGACCACCACCTGCGTATCGAAATCCACATGCTCCAGCAGGCCGGCCGATTCCACGATATTGCGCAGCTGCGCCTCGCCCCACGCGCCACGCACCTTGTTATCCCGCAAGGCCGCCGACAGTGTGCTGGTCTCCTTGTCCAACCGGGCCTGCTGCTCTCCCAAGCCGCGCAGTTGCTCGCTCAGCGCGCCCAGCTCCTGCTTGCGCCCCTCCTCAATCTGGGCGACCTTCTGCTGCAGGGCATCCAGATTCTTCTGCACCGGGGCCAACGCCGACAGCACCCTGCCCTGTTCGTTCAGGGCCTGCGCCTGTTCGGACCGTCTGCGCTCGGCCTCCGCCGCGGCACGGTCCTTCTCATGCTGCATACGGACCTGCTCAGCCTGCTGCGCCTGAGCCAACTGCGACTTGACGAACGACAGCTGCTGGTTCAGACCATCGGCCTGCGCACGGTACTCCGCCGACTGCGTGGACAGCGAAGCGATCTCACGTCGGGCCGATTCCAACTCCCCTTTCACCTGGTCCAGCTCGCTTGACTTGACGGCGCGAGCCTGCTCCTGGCCTTTGGCACGCCCCAGCACAAAGCCGGCGAACGCCCCCAGCGCCGCACCGACCACCACCATAACCACCATAACCAGTGGCATCATCGCAGAATCGAACATATGTTCTATTGAAGCGGCAGGCATGGACGAGGGAACGGGCGGGAGCGAAACGCCGGGCACGATTCACCAATCATCGTGCAAGCCGAGACAACAGCGACAACCAAAAGGCCCCGGCCCCACTAAAGGGGCCGAGGCCAAAGCGGACAGATCCGGAACGAACCGGGGACTACCGGCATGGACACCATGCGTATAGCCCCGATTCGACGGATCGGAACGGACCGGGGACTACCGCATCAGTCCTCGGCAACGCCTTCCACGGTCACGCCATCGTCAACGAGCTGGTCGCTCGCCCAGGCGGAGAGCTCCAGATGCTCGCCGCCGGTGTGATCCACCAGCACCGTGTCGCCGTCGTGCACGCGACCGCCCAGCAGCATGCGCGCCAGCTGGTCGCCGACCTCGCTCTGCACAAGGCGACGCAGCGGGCGGGCACCGTACGCCGGGTCATAGCCGGTGTTGGCCAGCCATTCGCGCGCCGAATCCGTCACGTCGAGCGTGATGCGGCGTTCGGTCAGGCGTGCGGCCACCTGCGCCACCTGGATGTCCACGATGCCGCCAAGCTCCTCGCGCGTCAACGGATGGAAGATCACCAGCTCGTCCAGACGGTTGATGAACTCCGGCTTGAACTGCATGTGCACGGCATCCATCACGGCCTTGCGCTTGGCGTCCTCGTCCAGATCAGGCTGGACCAGGAACTGCGAGCCCAGGTTCGAGGTCATGATCAGGATCGTGTTCTTGAAGTCCACGGTGCGGCCCTGACCATCGGTCAGACGGCCGTCATCGAGCACCTGCAGAAGCACGTCGAAGACCTCCGGGTTCGCCTTCTCCACCTCATCGAACAGCACCACCGAATACGGACGGCGACGCACGGCCTCGGTCAGCTGACCACCCTCCTCATACCCGATGTAGCCCGGCGCCGCGCCGATCAGGCGGGACACGGAGGACTTCTCCATGTACTCGCTCATATCGATGCGCACCATGGCCTTCTCATCGTCGAACAGGAAGTCGGCGAGCGCCTTGGCGAGCTCGGTCTTGCCCACACCGGTGGGGCCGAGGAACAGGAACGAGCCGGTCGGGCGGTTCGGGTCGGCGATGCCGGCGCGCGAACGGCGCACCGCGTCGGACACGGCCTGGATGGCCTCCTTCTGCCCGATGACACGCTTGCCGAGGTACTCCTCCATATTCAGGAGCTTCTCGTTCTCGCCCTGCATGAGACGGCCGACGGGGATGCCGGTCCAGTCGGAGACGATCTCTGCCACGGAATCGGCGTCCACATGGTCGGGCACCATCGGCTCGTTGTCGTTCTCGGCCGCGTCCGCCTCGTCGGCGGCGCGTTCGGCGGCGGCGAGCTCCTTCTGGATGGCGGGGATCTCGCCGTACAGGATGCGGCTGGCCTTCTCCAGGTCGCCCTCACGGGCGGCCTTGTCGGCCTCCACGCGCTTGGCGTCGAGCTGGGCGCGCAGGTCGCCGACCTTGTTGTGGCCGGCCTTCTCCGCGTCCCAACGGGCGGTCAGACCGCCCAGCTTCTCGCGCGTGTTGGCCAGTTCGGCCTGCAGCTTGCCCAGACGCTCCTTGGACGCGGGGTCCTCGGCCTTCTTCAGCTGCATCTCCTCCATCTCCAGACGGGTGACCTTGCGCTGCAGTTCGTCGATCTCCTCGGGCTGCGAGTCGAGCTCCATACGCAGGTGGGCGGCGGCCTCGTCGACCAGGTCGATGGCCTTGTCCGGCAGCTGACGGTCGGAGATGTACCGGTTCGACAGCGTGGCGGCGGCGACCAGCGCGTCGTCGCCGATCGTGACCTTGTGGTGCGCCTCGTACCGCTGCTTCAGACCACGCAGGATGGCAATCGTGTCCTCGACGGATGGCTCGCCCACGTACACCTGCTGGAAGCGGCGTTCCAGCGCCGGGTCCTTCTCCACGTTCTCGCGGTATTCGTCGAGCGTGGTGGCGCCGATCAGACGGAGTTCGCCGCGCGCCAGCATGGGCTTCAACATGTTGCCGGCGTCCATCGAGCCTTCGGCCGCGCCGGCGCCGACGATCGTATGGATCTCGTCGATGAACGTGATGATCTGGCCGTTCGCGTTCTTGATCTCGTTGAGCACGCTCTTCAGGCGCTCCTCGAATTCGCCGCGGTACTTGGAGCCGGCCACCATGGAGCCCAGGTCCAGGGAGATCAGCTTCTTGTTCTGCAGGGTGCTCGGCACGTCGCCGGCCACGATGCGCTGCGCCAGGCCTTCCACGACGGCGGTTTTGCCGACGCCGGGCTCGCCGATCAGCACCGGGTTGTTTTTGGTGCGCCGGCTCAGGATCTGGATGACGCGGCGAATCTCCTGATCGCGGCCGATCACCGGGTCGAGTTTGCCGTCGCGCGCCTGCGCGGTCAGATCGGTGGAGTACTTCTCCAACGCCTTGTAGTTGCCTTCGGCGTCCGGGCTGGTGACCTTCGCACCGCCGCGCACGCCGGGCACGGCCTTGCGCAGCGCCTCGGGGGTGATGCCGTTGCGCTTGAGGATGTCGGCGCTCTGGTTCGGGGTGGCCGCGGCGATGCCGATGAGCAGGTGTTCGGTGGACACGTATTCGTCGCCCATCGCCTGCATTTCCTTCTCGGCCTGCGCCAGCGCGGCGGTCAGCTGGCGACTGGCCTGCGGCTGCGCGGTGCTCGAACCACTGGCGCTTGGCAACGCGACCAGCGCGTTGCGAATCTCAGCCCCGATGCGCTGGCGGTCGCCGCCGGCGGCCTGGATCAGGCCGGGGACCACGCCGTTCTCCTGACGGAGCAGGGCGTCCATCAGATGCAGGGTCTCGACCTGCGCGTTGCCCGCGGCGGACGCGCTCTGAATCGCGTCGCCGATTGCCTCCTGGGCCATCGTCGTGAACTTCTGTTCCATATCATCCTCCATGCGTCACGCCCCGCCGCGGCTTGCTGCCGGGCCGTCTTCGGGCGCGATTCCCGCTGTCTGATATGGTCAACCGACCATGCCCCTATTCTATTCCCAAAACTTGAGTGAAGTTGACTCAAGTTTCCACCATCCAGGCAATCCTTTACCACTCGGAAAGACACACGCTAAACCTCCCGACACCTCGTATCGAAGCATCACCTCCGCGTTGAAATTCTCTTGCGAGGAAAATCAAGCCTTCCGGATTTAAACCCCGAGGTAGTGCGAACCGAAGCTCAGCCCTGAACCACCACATTCCTCAGCGAGCCGATGCCCTCCACATGCACAACCGCCTCATCGCCCGGCTTCAATGAGCCTGAGGCGTGCGGGGTGCCGGTCAGGATCACGTCGCCGGGCAGCAACGTGGCATAGCTGGAGATGGCGGCGATCTGCTCGGGGATGCCGTGGATCAGGTTGGCCGTGGTGCCGCTGGCCTCGGGAACATCCTCGCCGTTGAGACTGAACGAGATCCGCGCATCCCGCCAGTCGAGCTCGGTCTGGATCCACGGGCCCAGCGGACAGGCCGTGTCGAACCCCTTGGCGCGCGTCCACATCGGATCGAGCTTCTGCAGGTCGCGCAGCGTCACGTCATTGGTGCAGGTGAACCCCAGCACATAGTCCATGGCCCGCTCCACCGGCACGTTCTTGGCGATCCGCCCAATCACCACCGCCACCTCCGGCTCATAGTTCATGTCATGCGAAGCGCCCGGCATGACAATCGGGTCATCCGGCCCGATGACCGAGGTGGACGGCTTCATGAAAATCATCATGTCCTCGGGAGCATGGGCGATCTCCGAATGCCCGGCCTCATGCATGAACTGCGCATGCGCCTCATAGTTCTTGGCCAGCCCGTAGATCTTCGAGGGGATGATCGGCGCCAGCAGCCGGATGCCGTCAGCATCCAGCGCATACCGCTCGCCGGTCGGGTTCACGCGCGAGCCGCCGAGCGGATACCCGTCGAGCGCCACCAGGTAATCCTTCTCCTCGGCCTCGTCATACTGCACAAAGGCATACTGCGGAACATCATCATGCGAAAAACGTGCGATTCTCATGCTTCACAGTCTAGGCCATGCGCCTGCCTCACTTGAACGCACGCTCGCCGAAGATGGCCGTGCCCACACGCACGATGGTCGATCCTTCCGCAATAGCCAGTTCCATATCCTGCGTCATGCCCATCGAAAGCTCGAGGCAATGCCCCGTTCCGGGGTCCCCGGAGGCCAGGATCTGCTCGCGCAACCGCCGCAGATGCGCGAATCCGGCCCGGATAACCCGCTCATCATCCACATGCGCGCCGATGGTCATCAGCCCCTGCAGCTCCACGCCGCCCATCGCCCCGATCCGCCGAGCGATATCGAGCGCCAGCGCCGGATCGCACCCGGATTTGGAGGCTTCGCCGGATTCGTTGACTTCAAGCAGCACACCCACGGTGATTCCGGCGGCCACCGCCCGTCGCGCGATCTTCTCCGCAAGTTCGACGGAATCGACCGATTCGATGGCGTCGACAACCGGCAGGACCTTGTTGATCTTGTTCGATTGCAACTGTCCAATGAGATGAAACGGAATGTGCTCGCCGTCAGCCGCGTCACCGCCGTCCGCACCCAACGCATATCCGCGCTCCCCGCACAGATACCGCAAGCCGTCGACCTTGGCCACCACCTCCTGCGGCCGGTTCTCCCCTATCATCCGCACGCCGGCATCGATTGCCGCCATGATCTCCCCGACATCGCGGGTTTTGGTGGCCGCGAGCAGCCGCACGGATCCGGCTTCGCACCCGGCGGCGTGTTCGGCCTCCGCGATGCGGTCGAGCACCCGATGCACCCCGTCCGTAATCTGCCGCGTCCGCTCCGGGCCGATCGACTCGTTCGCCAGATCCTTGTGTTCCATGTATGCAGCCATTGCCAGCTCCCCGCCGATTCCGCGTTCTGCGTTCCGCCTCGATTCCCAGTCCATCGTAGTCCGCCGGCGGACTAGGTCAATGTGATCAGGTCAATAAGATCAGGCTAACGCCCGTCGCCCCGTCGCCCGTTGTCCATTTGGAAGCGCATCACCCGAAACCCGAGATCTACCAGTGCTTCGGCCAACGCGTCCCGTGCCGCATCGGGTTCCACGGCCCTCGCCGCAGGAACGCGACCAGAAGCAGCAGTGGCAGCAGCGTGCCGGATACGGCGATCGCCGCGGCCACGCGCGGGTCATGCGGCGCTTCCTCGATGGGCGGGATATCGCCCGGGATCGCCGCCCGGACGCCGGAAACGAGCAGTCGGTGCGTGTTCACGCCATACGGGGTGCAGGTCATCAGCGTGACCCGGTCCTCGCCCTCCACGATTTTCAGCCGCGAGGTGTCGTCGGGCTCGATGACCTCGATCCGGTCGACCCGGTAGCCCAACGTCTCACCCATCACATCGATGTAGAAGTAGTCGCCGACCTTCATCTCATCGAGTCGGGTGAACATCATGGCTTCCACCAGGCCTCGATGCCCGGTGATCACCGAGTGGGTCGACTCGCCGCCGACCGGCAGGCTCGACCCGTACAGGTGCCCCGCGCCCGAGGCCAGCGCCGACTCCGAGGTGCCGTGGTAGATCGGCAGGTCCACCGAAATCTCCGGGATACGAATCGCACCCATCACGCCGCCGCCGGCATCCAGCAGCGACTGGTATTCCTCGTCCTGCGCGGATGCGGAGTCCTCGCCGGAGGCGTGAGAGCCGCCCGCCTCAGCGGAGAACGGGTCGCGCGCCTCGCCCAGCACGGGCTGCCCCGATGCGGCGAGCCGCTCGTTGTAGGCGTGGGCGGCGGCCAGCGATTCCTCGGCCTGCGGGTATGGCCACCCCGCCACGCGTTCCGCCGCGGCCGACGTGGTGTGTGCCAGCCGCACGTCCGACTGGTATTGCAGCACCATCGGGTATCCGATGACGCACAGCGCCAGTACCAGCAGCAGCGCCGACAGGATCCGCAGCCCCCACATCGACCGTCGCAGGCTGCGCTGCCGCTTCACCAGATCGGATATGTCGATCGCTTCCAGGAACGGCGTCGGCACGAACTCCCCCGATGCCGACGTTCCCGCGGCGTTGTCCCCGTCGATTCCCCCTATCTTGGCGACGTCGCCGCGATCATGCGACGCGCGCCGCCGGATGTCGGCGTTCCTCCTGTGATGTGAGCCGCGCATACCGCTCCTTCCAGACCGAACGTGTTCCGACACGTCGCACCCCGCTTCCCCCGTATATGACGCGACGTGGCGGTCGTCCTCCGACTGCAAGCATACTGCCAACCGTCAGACGGTTTGCGCCAATCGAGGATCCCCCGATACCCCCGCCGCTGCCTCGGAACCGGAACAGGGCAAGATAGAATAC
>ERZ1090862.13-NODE-13-length-98733-cov-55.738219_pt1 | contig 98733 bp, 74 predicted proteins | sample MGYA00478481_ERZ1090862 | MGnify/ENA primary metagenome ERZ1090862 (study PRJEB33644, sample SAMEA5815745) | chicken gut metagenome | biome: Chicken; feature: Gastrointestinal Tract; material: Caecum | place: Ireland | collected 2019-01-01 | study: A study of the... | reverse complement strand
ATGTCTTGTGGTGCGGGCGCCGGGGTGGCCCCCGGCGGGCGGGGGCGGGGGGCGGGGGGGGGGGGCCGCGGCCCCTTCTGCGGCCGGGGCCCGGCCGGGGGGGGGGCGGGGCCCGTCGATGGACATCGCGTGTCCGGGCTCAGCCCACTTCCTCGAACGCCGGGTCGGAGACCGCGGTGTAGGCGTGTCCGGGCACCGGTTCGATGTGGATCACCTCGGCGATGCCGCGCATGCGCAGCGCGTCGGCGTCCTCGGCGTCCGTCGAGGTGACGAACGTCGGGCGTTCGCCCCGCACGGACAGGTCGTGCCAGGCCTCGAACAGCGAGCCACCGGGGGCCAGCGCCGCGCGCATCGTCGGCACGCCGTCGCCGTCCACGGGGACGACGATGGCCTCGGTGCGCGGCTCGGCGGCCGGGGCGTCGGCGTATTCGGCGATGGCGTCGCGGAACGCCGCGCCGACCGGCTTGAGGTTCCCGTCCTCGTCGAACAGTCCGAGACGGTGCTCGAACCACGGGAAGTCGGAGAACCGTTGCTGCACGTCGTGCGAGCACCACCAGGTGATGCCGTACACGTTCGCGCAGTCGACGATGCGGCGCACCGATTCGCGGCAGAACCCGGGCAGGTCGTCCTCGTCCATCACGTTCTGCGGGGCGCCGATCTCCTGGATCCACACCTGGCGGTCCGGGTCCGGGGAGAACGCCTTCGACAGCTCCGCGAGGTACGCGGCGTGGCCGACGCTGTGCGGCGACAGCGGGCCGTAGTGCTGGGCCGTGCCGTTGAACACCCACGAGTGGATGGCGGTCATGTCGCCCTTGGCCGCCGCATGGGCGGGCACGAAGCCGTGCCCGTCCATGTACCACACGGCGTCGTTCTCGCTGTGCAGCGCGATGCGGCCGCGTTCGTGCAGCCGCCGCGACGTGGCGCCGAGCAGCGCGTCCAGCCACCGGCCGGCCTGTCCGCGGTCCGCGGGCATCATCCGCGGATGCGGGCGGTCGGAGAACTGGTTGCACTCGTTGCCCACCGTCATGCCCCGGAACCCGGGGATGTCGTCCAGCGCGTCGCACAGCGTGCGGGCGAGCTCGCACTCGGCTTCAACCGCCTCGTCGTCGGTGAACATGTTGCGTTCATGCCACGAGACGAGCCAGGACGGCACGAAGTCGAAGCTCGACAGGTGCCCCTGCAGCACGTCGACGTAGCAGCCCAGCCCGCGCTCGTCGGCCAGCTGGGCCATGCGGCGCACGTCCCCGACGGCCCTGGGGTTGATCCAGGTGCGGTTCGGCTGCAGCACCGGCCAGATCGGCAGCATCCTGACGTGCTCGGCGCCCAGGCCGGCGATCTGGTCGAGATCGCGCCGGATCGCGTCCCAGTCGGGGTCGAGCAGCGACAGCAGCCAGCCGTTCGACGGCGTGTAGTTGACTCCGAATCTCATTGCTTGCCTTTCGTGTTGACGCTATTCCTTCACACCGCCGACTTCCAGACCGTTGAAGATGTACCTCTGGAAGATCAGGAAGAAGATGATGATCGGGATGAGGGCGATGAGGGTGCCGGCGGCCACGATGCGCGGGTCGGACACGAAGGTGCCCTGCAGGCGGCTCATGCCCAGCGTCAGCGTGTAGTGCGAGTCGTCGGTCAGCACGATCAGCGGCCACAGGAAGTCGTTCCACGAGCCCATGAAGCAGAAGATCGCGACCAGGGCCATCGTGCCCCTGACCTGCGGCACGCAGATGCGCCAGAAGCGCTGCCAGACGTTGGCGCCGTCCACCTCGGCGGCCTCGATGATCTCGTTCGGGATCGCGCTGAAGGCGTTCATGAACAGCAGGATGTTCATCGCGCCGATCAGGCCCGGCAGCGCCACGCCCAGCAGGTTGTTCTGCAGGTCGAGGCTGCGGATGATCAGGAACTGCGAGATCAGGATCGTTTCGCCGGGCACCAGCATCGAAACGAACAGCAGGCCGAGCACGATGCCCTTGCCCTTGAACTTGAGCAGGGCGAGCGCGTAGCCGGCGAGGCATCCGAGGATGATGTTGCCGCCGATGTTGATGACCGCGACGATCAGCGTGTTGGACACGTAGAACAGGATCGGCAGGCGCTTGAACACCTCGATGAAGTTGTTGATCGTCGGGTCGACCGGCATCAGGTACGGCGGGATCGCGTACATGTCGTCCTTGGGGCCCTTGAACGCCAGGGAGATCTCCCACAGCAGCGGGCTCGCCAGGAACACCAGCAGGAACAGCAGCACGATGATGCGCACGACCTTGCCGGGCGTCACCTTGCGGTACTTGTTCTCGTGGATCTCCTTCGTCTTCGTCCTGCTCACTTGTCGGCCCTCCTTTGCACGGCGCCCTCGATCAGGATGATCGCGCCGAGGACGACGAACATCACCATGCCCAGCGCGCCGGAGTAGCCGGTGCGGGCGTTGATGCCCGTGCCCTCCTGCTTGATGAGCATCGTCATGGTCAGATCCTGGCCGCCGATGCCGCCGGTGCCGCCGGAGAGCATGTAGATCTCGCCGAAGACTCGGAACGCGGACATCGAGCTCATCAGCATCACCAGCACCATCGTCATGCGGCAGCCCGGCAGCGTGACGTTGAAGAACTGCCTGATGCCGCCGCAGCCGTCGATGGCGGCCGCCTCGTACAGCGTGTTGTCGATGTTGGCGATGTTGGCCAGGTAGATGATCATGTAGTAGCCCAGGCCGCTCCAGATCGTGACGCACATGGCGCTGAACAGCAGCAGCCAGCGGTCGGTCAGGAACGGGATGGGTGTCTGGATCCACTTCAGCGCCTGGAACATGCCGTTGATCAGGCCGTGCGAGTCGAGGAGGTTGGTCCAGATGAGGCCGACCACGACGCTCGACATGACCACCGGCAGGTAGAACGCGGTGCGGAAGAAGTTCATGATGCGGGTCTTCTCGGCGACGAGCGCGGCCAGCATCAGGGGCAGGATCACCATGAACGGCACGATGCACACGACGTACAGCGACGAGTTGAAGAACGCGGTCTGGAACCGGCGGTCGGTGAACATGTCGATGTAGTTCTGAAGGCCGACGAACGTGCCTTCCTTGAGCAGCGTGGAGTCGGTGAACGACAGGCGGATCGTGTTGATGAACGGTCCGAGGGAGAAGACGCAGATCCACAGGATCGGGGGCAGGACGAACAGCCAGGGGACGATGCGGCCCGAGCGGTTGGGCCCGGTGCCGCCGGCCTTGGCCGCGCCCCGGGCGGGACGCTTGCGTCCCGCCCGCTTCGCCACGGTTTCAGGCGCGGTCATGGGATCACTGGATCCTCTCGTTGGCGTATTCGACGGTCGCGTCGAGCGCCTCCTGGGCCGTCAGCTGACCCTGCAGGGCCAGGGCGATCTGCTCGCGCAGGTAGTTGGTCACCGCGGAGGTGAACTGCGGCGGGCCCCAGATGCGGCCGTTGCGCACCTGCTCGGCGCTCATGCGCATGGCCTCGGCGTCCATCGTGTCGTCGGTCGGGTTGAAGAAGTCGTCGTCGATCGTGCCCTTGGAGGACGGGAAGACGGAGGCCTTCTTGTCGAACTCGAGCTGGTTCTCGGAGTTGGTGACGTAGCGGGCGAACTCGATGGCCAGGTCCTGGTGCTCGCTCGTGGCGTTGACCACCAGCATCTCCATGAACATGTTCGGGTTCGTGTTGGCCACGAAATTGGTGATGGCCAGGTTCTCGTACACCTTCGGGGCGTTCTGGCGGATGTCGGCCACCGAGAAGGCGGAGCCGTTCATGAACGCCTGGGTGCCGCCGTTGAAGCTCTTCGACTCGCCGGAGCTGGAGCTGTTGAGCATGTCGTCGGTGAACGCCTTGTCGTTGTACATGTCGATGTAGTGCTGCACGAACTCGACGCCCTTCGGCTCGTTGAACGTGAACTCGGTGCGGTCCTCGTTCATCAGCTGCACGCCGTACATGCCGAAGTCCTGGATGCTCGGGATGCCGGAGGTCAGCGCGTACTTGCCGCCGCAGTGCTGGCCGAAGGTGTCCGCCATCGCGAAGATGTCGTCCTGGGTCTTCGGGGTGCCCATGTCGGCCACGCCGCACTCCTCGAGCAGCGCCTTGTTGTAGTAGGTCGGGCCGGTGTTCAGGTACCACGGGAAGCCGTAGGTGCCCTCCTCGAGCTCCGGTCCCTTGAAGGTGGCGGCCTCCCAGGCGGCTTCGAGGTAGTCGTCCTTGGCGTCGGGCGCGGCCTCGGCGACGTTCAGCAGCACGCCGCCGTTGGCCAGCGTGTAGGCGGCCTCCGGGCCCATGTCGACCACGTCGGGCAGCTCGCCGGCGGCCGCGTCGGTCGACAGCTTGTCCTCGTAGTTGTCGGCGGGCTGGTCGACCCACTTGATCGTCACGCCGGGGTGGTCCTCCTCGAACTTGGCGATCAGGTCCTCGAAGTACGACGTGAACTTGTCGTTCTTCAGGTTCCAGGTCTGGAACTTGAGTTCGGTGGCGCCCCCGTCGGCGCCGTCGCCGCCGCAGCCGGCGAGCGTTCCCGCCATGGCGACGGCCGAGACCAGCGCGATGGCTTTCTTGATGGTCGGTTTCATTGTGGGTTGTTCTCCTATCTTCTTTTTTTATTGCGATTCGACTTCGAATCGACATCTGTGGTCGGGTCGGGCGCGTCCTAGTCCCGGCTGATGCGCAGCGTGCACAGCTGGAACGGGCGCAGCTCGATCCGGGCGCCCTCCGCGGGCGTGCGGCCGTCGGCGACCAGGCCGGCGGGCTCGTCCGCGTAGGATTCGTCCTGTTCGAGGGTGTTGGTCTCGCGCACGTCGGCGCCGGCCAACAGGTCGGAGGTGTGCAGCGTGGCCGAGGCGCGGGTGCCCGCGGCCTCGTACAGGCGCACGATGACGTCGCCGCTGCCGTCGTCGGCGAGCTTGATCCAGTCGATGACCGGGGTGCCGGACACCTCGTCGAGACGGACCGGGGGTTCGACCGCCGGGACGTCCTCGAGCACCGGGGCGTTGATCTCGCCCGCGGCAGCCACGGTCGCGTCGATCGTCTCGCTCGGCAGCACGGCCCAGTCGAACTCGTGGCGGCCGATGTCGGTGCGCGGGTCGGGGGCGGTGGGCGCCGCGAGCAGCGTCAGACGCACCATCGTGCCGCAGGCCGCGTCGTCACGGTCGCGCAGCGGGGCCACGTCGGAGCCGTAGGTCGAGCCGTTGACGACGGCGACGCCGTAGCCGGGCTCGGCGATGCGCACGAAGCGGTGCGTGCAGCTTTCGAACATCGCCTCCTCGCCCTCGGTGTTCTTCACGATCGGGCGCTCGATCAGGCCGTACTGGCACTCGTACTGCGCGCGGACGGCGCTGACGGCGACGGGGACGTCGACCTTGAGCAGCTTCTCGGGCACCCGCCAGTCGACGTCGGCGTGGAAATCGAGCTGGCGCATGCCGGGGCGCAGCGTGATGGTCGTGCGGATAGTCGAGGCGCGGTAGCGGCTTTCGGCCGTCACCACGGCGCAGCCGTCCGCGTCGACGCCGGACGATTCGATCGAGCCGTCCAGCGCGGTGACGTTGAGGAAGGCGTCGCGCTCGACGTCCCAGGCGTCGAACACGCCCGGCTCGTCCTTGAGGATCTCGTAGCGGCCGAGGCGGGCGTCGCGCGCCACCATCTCGCGGCCCGTGACGAGGTCGACCAGCGAGGTCACGGTGCCGTCGGCGGCGACCGTGGCGCGGATCAGGCCGTTGTCGAGCACACGGCCGCCGTCGGCCGACTCCTCGAGGCGCACGGCGTCGCCGGCGGGGACCGTCGGCGCGGCGATCCAGGAGGCCGCGGGGCCGAACTGGCTGATGCGGGCGCGGGCGATGCGGGCGGCGTCGGGGTCGGCCTGGCCGATCGCGCGAATCGCCTCCTGCGCGATGCCGCGCAGGCGGGCGATGTCGCGGGCGTACTGCTCGCGGGCCACGCGGTGGGCCCACTCGATGGCGGAGCCGGGGAGGATGTCGTGGAACTGGTTGAGCAGCAGCGTCTTCCAGATGCGGTCGATCTCCGCCTGCGGATACACGTAGCCGTCGGATTCGAGCGTGGCCAGCGCGCCGAGGTACTCGACGGCGCGCAGCATCGACTCCTCCTTGCGGCAGCCGCGCTTCATGTCCTGCTGCGAGGTCAGGGTCTTGCGGTGCAGCTCGAAGTACAGCTCGCCCTTCCAGCGCGGCATCTCGTCGCCGGCCTCGGCCTTCATCTCGGACTCGGCCTTGGCGAAGAAGTCGTCCGGATGGCCGTACTCGACCTTCGGCAGGCCCTCGAAGTCGCGGAAGCGGCGCTCGCGCAGCGTCATCTCGCGGATCGGACCGCCGCCGCCGTCGCCGTAGCCGAACAGCAGGATGCCGCGGTCGGACAGGTCCTTGTCCTTGTAGTTGCGCTGCACGTAGGCCATGTCGTGCGAGGACATGTCGGAGTCGTACTTGTCGGCGGGCGGGAAGTGGGTGAAGATCTGCGAGCCGTCGACGCCCTCCCACATGAAGGAGTGGTGCGGCAGGCGGGTGGTGTCGTTCCAGCTGAGCTTCTGGGTGAGGAACCAGGAGTAGCCGGAGCGCTTGGCGATCTGCGGCCAGGCGCCGGTGTAGCCGAAGCTGTCCGGCAGCCAGATGCCGTGCGGCTCGACGCCGAGCTTCTCCTTGAAGTAGCGCCTGCCGTGGCTGATCTGGCGGATCAGCGACTCGCCGGAGGGCAGGTTGCCGTCGCATTCGACCCACATGCCGCCGACCGGGATGAAGCGGCCCTCGGCGATGCGCTCCTTCACGCGCTCGAACAGGTCGGGGTGGTGCCGCTCCAGCCACTCGAAGTGCTGGGCGGCGCTCATCACGTACACGAAGTCGGGGTCCTCGTCCATCAGCGCCAGCGCGTTCGAGACGGTGCGGCCGACCTTGCGCTCGGTCTCGCGCACCGGCCACAGCCATGCCGAATCGATGTGGGAGTGGCCCATCGCCGTCAGCGTCATCGCGGAGGCGTTCGCGGGACGGGACAGCACCTTCCGAAGCGCCTGGCGCGCGGGGGCCAGCGTCGCGTAGTCGCGCTCGTCCCACAGGTTGATCGCGCGCTGCATCGCCTTGGCGAGCTTCCAGTAGCGCGGGTCGTCGTCCTTCATGTTCTCGATGGCGGAGGTGATCACATCGAGGTCGACCCAGAAGTCGAGCATGTCGCGGTCGAGGACGGTCACGTCGATCGAGCCGAACTCGTAGCGCTCGTCGGCCTTGCCGGTGGGCTTCGTGCCCAGCTCGGTGACGGAGAACGAGGGGACGTTCGGGTTGTAGGCGGCCTCGATGTACAGCGTGAAGCCGCCGTCGTCGGCGACGACCGGATCGGGCGTGCCGTCGTCGCGCACCAGCGGCATCCAGTGGTTGCGCGGGTGCAGCGCCTTGATGACGGTGCCGTCGGGGCGGTAGGCCAGCGCCTCGATGTGGCCGCCGACCGGCCATTCGAGCCAACCGAGGTTCACGACCAGCTCGACGGGCATGCCTTCGGGGCGCCCCTCAGGCACGGTGCCCTCGACCTTCATCCATGTGGTTCCCCAGGACGTGCCCCACGGCTCCCCCACCGCCAGCGGCTCGAAGGACACCTCACCGGCGGCGACGCGACCGAGGAACTCGTGCGGCGGCTCCGGCTCCCCCGGATTCTTGACGGCGCCGACCGTGCAGGTGCCGAGCACCCGGTGAATATGCGGCTCGACGCGCTCGCGCATCACGCGCTTGCAGCGGTCGACCTCACGGTTGACTTTGATGAGCATGCCTCTCCTCCGTTGTGTTGTGCTCCTGTGATATATAAAGCGGTTTAGTTACCGCCCGAATTCCGTCGCCGGTGACTAAATCGGTTTAGTGTCAGAATAACACCGGCACCCTCATCCGGCAAACCGGCGAACCGCCCCGCGCGTGTCGCGACGGCCTAGCGGCCGCACGCCGGCGAACCGTCGCGAAGCCATGGCGAACAATGGCGAAAACGTTGCCGTCACGCGGTTTCCACGGCGTGCCGTGAACGCTCACAACGTCACCCCGCAGGCACCCTCGTTGACCGGCGCGACGGGCGGCGGTATGCTGGACTACAGCGTTTTAGTTTCCACCTGAATTCAACGTCCGTGGATACTAAATCGCTTTAGTTGTCCCGTTCGGGACATCGTTTTCACCGATCCCAAAGGAGGGAGATCCATGTCATCACGCGCATCGATGCGGTGGGCGGCGGCGGGCGCGGCGGCGGCGATGCTGCTCGGCCTGGCCGCATGCGGCGGCGACAAGGCGACCTACGAGGTCACCGTCGACGACGAGAACATCGACAAGCTCGTCATGGCCAACCAGCCGGAGTCGCCGTACTGGTTCCCCGAGGACCTGCTCGCCTGGACGCCCGAGTCCGACGCGGACCTCGACTACAACGTCAGCACCGTGCCGCTGGCGGAACGCGTCGCCGACGACAAGATCGCCGCGTCGAACGAGACGCAGAACGACGACACCAAGGTCATGGCCATCTCGATCATGAACTCGAGCACCAGCGGCAACGCGCCGCACGGCCTGAACAGCTCCGACGCCAACACCTTCACCTACTGGCAGTACGTCGACGAGCTCGTGTACTGGGGCGGCTCGGCCGGCGAGGGCATCATCGTGCCCCCGAGCCCGGACGTGACCGACGAGGGGCACCGCAACGGCGTGCCCGTGCTCGGCACCGTGTTCTTCCCGCAGGACGCCTCGGGCGGCAAGGTCGAATGGGTCCGCGAGTTCCTCGCGAAGGACGCCGACGGCTCGTTCCCGATGGCCGACAAGCTCATCGAGGTCGCCGAGACCTACGGATTCGACGGCTGGTTCATCAACCAGGAGACCGAGGGCGAGGACGCCGACGACCCGCTGACCGCCGACGACGCCAGGGCCATGCAGGAGTTCATGGCGTACTACAAGGCGCAGTCGCCCGACATGCGCATCGTCTACTACGACTCGATGACCCGCGACGGCGGCATCGACTGGCAGAACGCGCTCACCGACGAGAACGCGATGTTCATGGTCGACGACGAGGGCGATCCGGTGGCCGACGAGATGTTCCTCAACTTCTGGTGGACCGAGGACGAGCTGGCCGACCAGGACCTGCTCGCCGCCTCCGCCGCGAAGGCCAAGGAGCTGGGCATCGACCCGTACTCGCTGTACGCCGGCGTGGACGTCCAGGCCAACGGCGTCTACACGCCGATCCGCTGGGACCTGTTCTCCGGCGCCGACGGCGTCACCCACACCTCGCTCGGCCTGTACTGCCCGAACTGGGCGTACACCGACGCCGGCAGCCTCGACGAGTTCCACGAGAACGAGGCCTCGCTGTGGGTCAACGCCGACCATGACCCGACGGCCGCGTCCAAGGCCGACAGCGAGGAGGACTGGAGCGGCGTGTCCACCTACGTCAAGGAGAACAGCGCCATCACCGCGCTGCCGCTGGTCACCAACTTCAACACCGGCAGCGGCTACAACTTCTTCCGCGAGGGCGCGCGGATCTCGCAGATGGACTGGAACAACCGCTCCGTCGCGGACATCCTGCCCACCTACCAGTGGGTGGTGCGCAACGGCGACGGCAACTCGCTGACCGCGAGCTACGACTACACCGAGGCCTGGTACGGCGGCGACTCGATCAAGCTCGCCGGCAAGGCCGCCAAGGGCGCCGAGACGACCATCGACCTGTACGCCATGGACGTGCCGCTGACCGACTCGACCACGCTGACCGCCCGCGTCAAGGCCACCGCCGAGACGGCGGTCTCGGCCGAGCTCACCTTCGACGACGGCACCACCGCCACGGTCGAGGGCGACAGGAAGGCCGGCGGGGACTGGGGCGAGGTGTCGTTCAAGGTCAAGGACCACGCCGGCAAGACGCTGTCGAAGCTGGGCATCAAGCTGTCCGCCTCCGAGGACGGCTCCGACTACGCGATGCATCTGGGCAACCTCACGATGCGCGACGGCAAGGCCGCCGACGCCGGCTCGGTCAGCGACGTGAAGGTCGACGACACCACCTTCGACGACGACCAGATGTACACGGGCGCCCGCCTGAGCTGGAAGGCCGACGGCGACCCGGCGATGTACGAGATCTACCGCGTCAACCAGGACAAGTCGCTGGCGTTCCTCGGCGTGTCGAACACGACGAACTTCTTCGTCAACGCGATGAAGCGCCACGACGACACCAACAAGACCGAGTTCAAGGTCGTGCCGGTCAACGCCGACGCCGAGCAGGGCAAGGCCGCCACCGCCACGATGGACTGGCCGGACAACAGCAAGCCGAAGGCCGGCATGGCCGCCTCCGCAACGCTGATCAGGCCGGGCGACACCGTGACGTTCACCAACGACAGCTCGCAGAACACCGAGTCGGTCTCCTGGTCGTTGCCGGGCTCCGACACCGAGACCGCCGAGGGCGACACCGTCGAGGCCACCTACGACAAGGAGGGCGTGTACGACGTGACCGTCACCGCCAAGAACGAGTCGGGCACCGACGAGCAGACCTTCAAGGGCGCGATCGTCGTCACCTCGGCGATCGACGGGCTGACGCTGCTGTCGCAGGGCGCCGCCACCGACGCCACCGCCTTCGTCAACGGCAACGAGGCCCCGGCCAAGGCCGTCGACGGCGACGTGCACACCAAGTGGTGCGCCACCGGCGAGGCGCCGTACGAGCTGACCATCGATCTCGGCAAGGAGACGACCGTCAGCCAGGTGGACATCGCCCACGCCCACGCGGGCGGCGAGGACGCCGGCATGAACACCAAGAAGTACACGATCTCCGTCAGCTCCGACGGGACCGAGTACACCCCGGTCAAGGACGTGAAGAAGAACAGCGCCGACAACACCTCCGACGCCTTCGCCCCGGTGAACGCCCGCTACGTGAAGCTCACCGTCACGCAGGGCACCCAGGACGTCGAGACCACGGCCCGCATCTACGAGGTGCAGGTCTACGGTTCCGCCGACCCGGTGCTGTGACCTGACGCCCGCGCGGCGGCCGCCGCGCGGGCCCTCGGATAAGCGGGGAGGCCCGTATGCTCGATTCGAGCATGCGGGCCTCCCCGTTTTCGCCGCTTGATGCGAAAGGCGCTACCGCTCCTGGGCGAGCAGGGCGCGCAGCTCGGCGCGGTGCGCCCGCTGCTCGCGCGGATCCGGCACCGGCAGGGAGGCCAGCAGCTTGCGGGTGTACGGATCCTGCGGATGCTGCATGATGTCCTCGGTGTCGCCGTGCTCCACGATCCGGCCCTTGTGCATCACCATCACCCGATCGGCCAGCATATCCACCACGGCCAGATCGTGGGTGATGAACAGGCAGGCGAAGCCGATCTCGGCCTGCAGGCGCTTGAACAGCTCCAGCACCTTGGCCTGCACGGACACGTCCAGGGCGGAGGTGGGCTCGTCGGCGATCAGCAGCGAGGGCTTCAACGCCAAGGCCCGCGCCAGCGAGGCGCGCTGACGCTGGCCGCCGGACAGCTCATGCGGGAAACGGTTCATATACACGCGCGGCAGCTGCACCATCTCCAGCAGATCGCCTACGTACTCACGGGCCTCCGCCACGTCACGGTATTTGCCGTGCACGATCAGCGGCTCGGCCACGTTCTGCGCGATGGTCATCAGCGGGTTGAACGAGCTGCCCGGATCCTGGAACACGAAGCCGATGTCGGCGCGCTTGGGCTTGAAGTCGCGTTCCTTGACGCCGTTCATCTCCACGCCCAGCACCTTGAGCGAGCCGCCGGAGACCTTCTGCAGGCCGGCGATCGCACGACCGGTGGTGGACTTGCCGGAGCCGGACTCGCCGACCAGGCCGAGCACCTCGGAGCGGCGGATCGTGAAGTCGATGCCGTCCACGGCCACGAAATCGGGCTGCATGAGGTGGCCCGGATACGTGATCGTCAGTCCCTTGGCCTCGACGGCGATCGGCTGGTCGCGCCAGTCGTCCTCGCGCTCGATGACGCGGCCGTCCAGATCGCGCACGACCAGCTGCTGGCCGATGCGCGGCACCGAGGCGAGCAGCCGCTTGGTGTAGTCGTGGTTCGGATGATAAAAGACCTGTTCCACGTCGCCCTGCTCCACCACATGCCCGCGATACATCACCACCACCTGGTCGGCCAGGTCGGCGATGACGCCCATGTTGTGGGTGATGATCAGCACGCTGGCGCCGAACTCGTCCTTGGCCAGGCGCAGCAGATCCAGGATCTCGGCCTGCACGGTCACATCCAGTGCGGTGGTCGGCTCGTCGGCCAGGATCAGGCCGGGGTTGAGCACCAGCGCCATCGCGATGACGATGCGCTGCTTCTGGCCGCCCGAGAACTGGTGCGGATAGTAGTCCACGCGGGTTTCCGCGTCGGGGATGCCGACCTTCTTCAGGATGTCGACGGCCTTGGCGCGCAGCTGCTTCTTGTCCTTCATACCGTGCGCGCGCAGGCCCTCCTCGATCTGCCAGCCGATGGTGTACACCGGGTTGAGCACCGAGTTCGGCTCCTGGAAGACCATGGCCGCCTCGCTGCCGCGCATGCGCTGCAGGTCCTCGCCGCTCAGGGAGAGCACGTCGAGTTCGCCGGTGCCGTCTCGCTTGGAGAGCATCACGGCGCCGGAGGTGGTGGCGGTTTCGGGCAGCAGCTTGATGATCGAGCGTGCGGTCACCGACTTGCCGGAGCCGGATTCGCCGACCACGCCGACCACGGTGCCGCGCGGGATCGTGAAGCTCACGCCGTCCACGGCCTTGATGGATCCGGCGTCGGTTATGAAGGAGACGCTCAGATCCTTGATCTCGGCGAGATTCGTGGACGGGGATGCGCTGGATGCGTTCGGCTCACTCATGGTCCGGTTCCTTTCCGTCGGCGTCCGCCGCGCCCGGCGCGGCGGACATCAGGCTCATCGCGTATTCGTTGTCGGCGCTCGGCTCGACGTTCGGCTCCACCGACGTGTCCTCGATCGAGCCGATGACCTCGCCGGCGGACTTGCGGGCGCGCAGACGCGGGTCGGCCAGATCGTTGAGCGATTCGCCCACCAGCGTGATGCCCAGCACGATCAGCACGATCGCTAGGCCGGGGAATACGGCGGTCCACCAGATGCCGGCGGTCACGTCCGCCACTGAACGGTTCAGGTCGTAGCCCCATTCGGCGGCCGCGGTGGGCTCGATGCCGAACCCGAGGAAGCCCAGGCCGGCCAGGGTCAGGATGGCCTCCGACGAGTTGAGCGTCAGGATCACCGGCAGCGTACGCGTGGAGTTGCGCAGCAGGTGTACGGTCATGATGCGCCAGGTGGAGGCGCCGACCACCTTGGCCGATTCCACGTAGGCCGAGTTCTTGATGCGCATGACCTCGGCGCGGATGGTGCGGAAGTACTGCGGGATGTAGACCACGGTGATCGATACGCCGGAGGCGAGGATGCCGCCCCACAGGCTGGACTGGCCGCCGGAGATCATGATGGCCATGAGGATGGCCAGCAGCAGCGAGGGGAACGAGTAGATCGCGTCGGCGATCACCACCAGCACGCGGTCGACCCAGCCGCCGAAGTAGCCGGAGACCAGGCCGAGGAACACGCCGATGAAGATCGAGAGCACCACCGCCACGATGATGGCGATGACCGCGGTGCGCGCGCCCCACACGGTGCGGCTGAACACGTCGAAGCCGCCGACGGTGGTGCCCCAGATATGCTCGGCGCTGGGCGGCGCCTGCGTGGGGAAGGCCACGCCGTCGTCGCCACGGATCTGCGAGTACCCGTAGGGGGCGATCACCGGCGCGAAGATCGCGACGAGGATGAAGAAGGCGGTGATGACCAGACCAGTGATCAGCATGGCCTTCTGCCAGCCGACCGCGATCTTGAGGTCGCGCACGATCGGCAGGCGGGAGAACACGGACGGCTTCTTGCTGACCTCAAGGTTGGCCAACCGGTTGTCGCCGGGGACGGTGACCTTGGTTGCGGTGCTTTCACCCATGTCAGTACCTCACTCTCGGATCGATGAGCGCGCTGATCACGTCGACGATGAAGTTGGCCACCGAAACGATGATCGCAATCAGGATGACGATGCCCTGCACGGCCACGAAGTCGCGGGCCTTCAGATAGTTGGACAGCATGAATCCCAGGCCCTTCCACTCGAAGGTGGTCTCCGTGAGCACGGCGCCGGCCAACATGACGGCGATCTGCATGCCCATGACGGTGATGATCGGGATCAGGGCCGGGCGCCAGGCGTGCTTGGACAGCAGCCGCTTCTCGCTGACGCCGCGGGAGCGGGCGGCCTCCACGTATCCGGAGTTGTAGGTGGAGATGACGTTCGTGCGCACCAGGCGGATGAACACGCCGGCGGTGAGCAGACCCAGCGCCAGCGCCGGCAGCACGGCGTGCCGGAGCACGTCGGTCAGCACGGTCATGTCGCCGAGCTGCAGGGCGTCGATGATGTAGAAGCCCGTGGGTTGGACCAGGCGGTCGAACTGCGCCATGCTGCTCAGGTCGGCGCGGCCGGACGAGGGCAGCCATCCCAGCCATACGGAGAAGATCAGCTTGAGCATCAGTCCCAGGAAGAACACCGGCGTGGCGTAGCACAGGATCGCGAAGGTGCGGATGCCCGCGTCGGCCAGACGGTCGCGGTGGTGCGCGGCGATGCGGCCGAACGCGATGCCGACGACCATGGCCACGATCAGCGCGAGGATCGCCAGTTCGAAGGTGGCGGCGCCGTACCGGGTCAGGATGGAGATCACCGGCTGGTTGTCGGTGACGGTGGTGCCCAGGTCGCCGTGCAGCAGGTCGCCCAGATAGTCGACGTACTGCACGATGAGCGGACGGTCGTAGCCGGCCTCATGGATGCGCCGCTGCAGCTCCTCTGGACTGAGGCGTCCGCCCTGCGCCGCGGTGATCGGATCGCCGGTGGCGCGCATGACGAAGAACACGACGGTGACCAGGATGAACACCGTGGGGATGATGAGCAGGAAACGGGTGATGACGAAGCGGAAGAACCCTCCCGACAGCCTGTTTTTCTTGGCTTTCGTCGGGCGCGTGGACGCGCTCTGCGTCGGGGGCTCCGCCGTTGCGTCCTGGGTGCTGGTTTGGGACACGCGAAAACTCCTTGGGGGAGGATGGCGGAATACGGTTGAGTGTCCGGCATCAGCGATGTCGGACGTATGATGGTAAGGCCGTCGGACCCGTCAAGAATAGGAGACACGGGTCCGACGGCGTTTTTGGAGGATGATGGCATCCTCCTTCAGGCGACCTCAGGACTTGGTCACCGAGGCGTAACGGAAGCGGAACGACGCGTCGAGCACGACACCGTCGATGTTGTTGCGGGTCACCGCCACCTGGGCGCCCTGCAGCAGCGGGATGGTCGGCAGTTCGTCGGTGACGATGTCCTGGATCTGGCCGAGCATCTCCATGCGCTTGTCGTGGTCCTGCTCACCGGCCTGGTTGGTGATGAGCGTGTTGACCTCTTCGTTCGAGTAGCCGTTCATCACGAAGTTGCCGTCGCGGAAGAACGGGGACAGGTAGTTGTCCGGATCCGAGTAGTCCGGGAACCAGCCGAGCTGGTAGGCCGGGTAGGAGCCGTCGGACTCGTCGGTGACGAGGCGCTGCTCGCTGTACTGGGTCCATTCGGTCTGCTGCAGGTCGACGGTGAACAGGCCGTCCGCCTCCAGCTGCGACTTGATGGCCGCGTACTCGTCGGCGGAGCTGGAGCCGTAGTGGTCGCCGTTGTACTGCAGGTTCAGGGTCACCGGGGTCTCGACGCCGGCGTCGGCCAGGATCTGCGCGGCCTGCTCGGCGTCCGGGCCGCCGTTGCCGTCGCCGTAGGCGGCCTTCAGCGTGTCCTCATGGCCTTCCAGACCATCCGGGATGTAGGAGTACATCGGCGTGTAGGTGCCCTTGTACACGCGGTCGGACAGCTCCTCGCGGTCGATCAGCGCGGCCACGGCCTGGCGCACGGCCTTGGCCTTGGCGGGGTCGGCATCCGGCTGGGACTCGCCGAACGGCTGGATCTTGAAGTTGAAGGACAGGAAGCGCTCCTCGCCGCCCGGCCCCTCGACGACCTTGAGGTCGTCATTGCCGGAGAGGTCCTCGATGTCGGTGGCGGTCAGCGAACGGAACGCCACATCCACGGTGCCCTGTTCGATGGCCATCTTCAGGTTGGAGGCGTCGGCGAAGTACTGCACCTGCACGGTCTCGTTCTGCGCGGGGGTCAGGCCCTCGTAGTCCTCGTTCGCGGCGTAGGCCACGTTCTCGTTGAGCGTGAACGAGGTCAGCTTGTACGGGCCGGCGAAGGCGTCGCCATCGACGATCGTGTCCGCATCGGTCAGGGCGTCGGCGCTGAACACGTCCTCGTCGACGATCGGGCCCGCGGGGCTGGAGAGCACCTGCTTGAGCGTCACGTCGAACGGCACGGCCGCGTTGAACACCACGGTGGTGTCATCCGGGGTCTCGACCGACTCGATGTTGGCCAGCAGCGACACCGGGCCGTTCGGGTCGTCGATCGTCTTGATGCGGTCGAACGAGAACTTGACGTCCGAGGAGGTCAGGTCGTTGCCGTTGGCGAACTTCAGGCCTTCCTTGATCTTGACGGTGAACTGGGAGCCGTCCTCGTTCCAGGTGCCGTCGTCGGCGGCGATGTCCGGGCTCAGCTCGGAGGTGTTGTAGTCCTGGGCGTACAGGAACGGGAACACGTTGATCTGCACGGCATAGGAGCCGTTGTCGTACGAGCCCGCGGGATCGAGGCTGACGATCTTGTCCGTGGTGCCGATGGTGATGGTGCTGCTGTCGGCGGCCGGTGCGGCCTCATCCTTCACGCCGCAGGCCGCGAGCGATGCCACTGCGGCCACGGAGGCGATGACGGCGGTGATCTTCTTGCGATTCACGTTTGAATCCTCTCTCTGTCAACATTCGGACCCGCCTGCATTCCACATTCGCTTTTGGCATCGCGCTCGGCGGGTGTCCAAGTCACGACCGTAGACGCGGTATGTTACGAAATCGCCCTGTCCATGGCCCGCCTTGCCCCGCAAGCCACGTCGTCCAATCCCCGTTTTCGTTGGAATGACGCCGTTTTCCGGCGTATCATAGGTCGTAACAAAAAAGTCCGTATAGTGAGACGCCGTAGGTTGTCATCTCACTATACGGACTTTTGTCGCCTCGTCCGGGGGCCGCCTCGGCTACTTGAGCTTGCGGCCCGCGCACCAGACCTCACCGACCGCCCAGGTCTCGGGATCGGTCAGGAGCAGGTCGGCGGCGTACCCGGGAGCCAGCAGACCCAGCGGCGCACCGGTGACCGGATTCGGGCGGTCGTATCCGAACGTCCTGGCCGGGGTCAGCGTGGCGGCCTCGACGGCGTCGACCGGCGAGATGCCGAGCACGGTGACCGCGCGGCGCACGGCGACCTCCAGCAGCAGCGTCGACCCGGCGATCGCGCCGTTGGAGACCAACCGGGCGTGCCCGTCCACCACGTTCACGTCCAACGCGCCGAGCTTGTACGGGCCGTCCGGGCAGTCGGTGGCGGCCATCGCATCGGTGACGAACGCCGTGCGGTGCGGCGCGAAGCCGAACCCGAGCCGGACCATCGGATCCTGGACGTGGAAGCCGTCGTTGATGATCTCGATGGTGACGCGGGGGTCCTCCACCGCCGCCGGGATCGGGCCCGGCTCGCGGTGGTGCAGGCCGTTCATCGCGTTGAACATATGCGTGATGATGCCCGCGCCGGCGTCGAAGCCGCGCTTGGCCATGTCATAGTCGGCATCGCAGTGGCCGACCGCGGGCACGACGCCCGCGGCCGCGAACCGCCCGATGGCGTCGATGCCGTGCGGCAGCTCGGGCGCGATGGTGATCTGGCGCAGACTGCCGTCGGCGGCGCCCAGCAGCTCCTCCACCAGCTCCGGCACCGGATCCTTCAGGCACTCCGGGTCATGGGCTCCCTTGCGGGCGAGCGCCAGGAACGGCCCCTCCAGATGCGAGCCCAGCACATCCGGACGGCGGTCCATCGCGGCGCGCACATTGCGCAGGTTTTCGCACATCACGTCGATCGGGTTGGTGATCAGCGAGCACACCTGCCGCGTCGTACCGTGCACGGCGTGGCCGGCCCGGGCGATGTCGATGCCTTCCGGGCCGTCGTCGAAGGACCGCTCCCATGAGCCGTGCGCGTGGATGTCCACGTACCCCGGGGTTAGCAGGCGGCCGGCGGCATCGACGATCCGCGCATCATCGGCCGGATCGACGGCGATGGAGCGGCAGGCGTGTTCGAACTCCTCCTCGTCGGTGCCGGTGGCCGTGATGACCCCGTCGGCCGAGGTCAGCCAGAAATGCTCCCGTACGCCGCGGGCGTCGATCTTCCTCGCGCCGCGGATGGCGATGCGGGAGGGGGCCCCGGTGATGGCCGAGGTGACCCGCTTGACGGTTTCCATCCTGTTGGAATCCATGATCACTCCTTCGCAGTCTTGGGACTTGGGGCGGGGTTCAGATGCCCTGCCAGGCCGGCTTGTGGGCGTAGGCGTACTCGTAGTAGTCCTTGTGGCTCAGCTTGCTGGCCGCCGCCTCATCCACGATGATCGTGGCATGCGGGTGCATCTGCAGCGCCGAGGCCGGGCAGAACGCGGAGATGCCGCCTTCGCAGGTCTGGCGGATCGCTTCGGCCTTGCCCTCGCCGAAGGCCAGCAGCACCAGGTGACGGGCGCGCATGATGGTGCCGATACCCTGGGTGATGCAATGGGTGGGCACCTGGTTGATGTCGTCGTCGAAGAAGCGGGCGTTGTCCGCACGCGTCTGCTCGACGAGGGTCTTGACGCGCGTGCCCGAGGCCAGCGAGGAGCCCGGCTCGTTGAACCCGACATGGCCGTCGGTGCCGATGCCCAGGATCTGCACGTCGATGCCGCCCGCGGCCTCGATCGCCGCGTCATAGGCCGCGCCGGCGCCGGCGACCCGTTCGCCGTCCTCCAACGGGCAGCCGCCCAACGCATCGCCGGGCACATGCACCTTGGCCGGGTCGAGGCCCAGCGGCACGGTAACCGTGCGGTTGATGGTGGAGTGGTACGACTCCGGATGGTCCAGCGGCAGGCCCAGGTATTCGTCGAGGGCGAAGCCCTGGACCTGGCTGACGTCGATGTCCTCGGCGTCGATGACCTTGGCCAGCGCCTGATAGGCGGCCAGCGGGCTGGAACCGGTGGCCAGGCCCAGCACGGCGTTCGGCTTGGACTTGATGAGGTCGGCGACGCAACGAGCGTAGATCTCGCCAGCTTCGGCTTCGTTCTTAACAATGATGATTTCCGGCATGATATCTACTTTCTTCAGGGTGAGCGACGTAACTGTGCAGTTAAATCGTTAACTTCCTTGTCATAAATAATCCTAGCGCGTCGTCTCCCCAAAAACGCCGTCCGCCACCCCTCTATACCAACGACCGTCTCCCCTATGCCAACGGCCGCCTCTTCTATGCCAACAACCGCCTCCCCTATGCCAACGGCCGCCTCCCATGGCTTGATGCACACGGAAGGCGGCCGTCATGACGGAAACGACGACTGCGAATCAGTCGCGCGGGGCGGCGAGCGCGGCGCCGATCGCACCGATCGGCTGCTCGACGGGCGCCAGGCGCAGACGCTCGGGCAGATGCAGCGACGTGATGAAATGGCTGGTCTCCTCGCGGCGGCGCATCTCCTCGACGATCATGTCCAGCAGCGGACGGCCGGTTTTGGCCATGCCGCCGCCCAGCACGATCAGCTTCGGGTCATATGCCTGTCCGACCACCTGGATGGTGTCCGCCAGGCCGTGCTGCACGATGCCGTACACCTCCATGGCGCGGGGCTCGCCGGCCTTGGCCTTCTCGATCAGGTCCGGCAGCGGCGGCTGGCCCGGCCACAGCTTGGCCACCGAGCCGCCCGAGGTGACGGTCTCCAGGCAGCCGCGCTGGCCGCAGTTGCACAGGAACTTGTTCGGGTCGACCGGGATGTGTCCGATCTCGCCGTAGGAGCCGCTGTACCCGCGTTCCACATGGCCGTCACGCACCACGCCGGCGGCCAGGCCGGTGCCGAAGTTCAGGAACACCACGGTATCGCCGGCGGAGACCTGGTCATCGATCAGGGCCACGGCACCCAGCGCGGCCGCATTGACATCGTTTTCAACCTGCACCGGGATCCCCAGCGCCTTGCTGGCCTCGCGGCCCAGCTCCAGCTTGACGATGTCGAGGTTGACGATGTCGCGCACCACGCCGGTCACCGAATCGACCTGTCCGGGCAGGCCCACGCCGACGGCCACCGGCTCTCCGCCGAGCCTGCGGGTGATGCCGATGACGTCGTCGAGCACGTTCTGCGCACCCGGCCGGGCGGGGATGCGGCAGGTGTTGAGCACGGTGTTGCGTTCATCGACCAGCACGGCCTCGATCTTGGTGCCACCGATATCGATGCCAACGTATTCATTCATGCGGGTTTCCTCTCCTGACGGTGTTTCCTTCGCTTTCCTCCGACCACAGGCGTGCGGCACATCATCGCCCGCACAACACCTGCGTCACTAGGCAGACTACCACCCGAACCGCCCGCGCCCCGTCACGGTACCAGCGGCGTCGTACAGTACTGCCGTATCCATCCCGCCGTCACAAGGACACACCCATGCGCGAGAACCTCCTGTCCCCCGCACTGCACGACTACGCCGGCAACCGGTATCGCGACCGCAAGGCGTCGCTGGGCGGCCTGACGATCCCCGCCGACACGCTCATCGGCAGGCTCGACGGCGACCGCCGCGCCCTGATGCATCTGCTCGTCGGCACCCTGCCGACCACCGATATCCTCGAATGCGAGCCGGCGACGCTGCTGGACTACGTGGACCACGCCCTGGAGCTGCGCCGGAGCCGCGCATGGACCGCGGCACTGCCGGAGGACGTCTTCATCCACTACGTGTTCTGGCCGCGGGTCAACAACGAGCGTCTCGAACCATGCCGCAGCCGCATCGCAGGCGAGCTGGACGCACGGGTTACGCCGCTTAGCATGGAACGCGCCGCGATCGAGACCAATTACTGGTGCGCCGAACATGTGACCTACGCCCCCTCCGACATCCGCACGATCGGTCCGATCGGCGCGCTGAACCGCGGCACGGGCCGCTGCGGGGAGGAATCCACGCTGCTGGTGAGCGCCTTGCGCGCCATCGGCATCCCCGCGCGTCAGGTGTACACCCCGCGCTGGGCGCATTGCGACGACAACCACGCCTGGGTTGAGGCGATGGTCGACGGCGTCTGGCGCTTCATGGGGGCCTGCGAGCCCGAGGAGCGGCTGGACCGCGGATGGTTCGACTGTGCGGCGGCCCGCGCGATGCTGATTCACGCCCGCGTGTTCTGCGATTACACGACCGGATCGGTCGATGTTGCGCCGTCGGCCGGCAGGCAGGGCGCCGCGATACTGCAGAACCTCACGGCCTCCTACGCGCCGACCGCCCGACTGACCGTCACGGTGACCGATGCCGACGGCGCCCCCGTGCCCGATGCCGACGTGCGCTTCGAACTGCTCAATATGGCCGAATTCGCGCCAATCGCCCAACTGGCCGCCGACGAGGACGGCCGTGCCGCCATCGAACTCGGGCTCGGCACCGTGCTGGTGCACGCCTCGACGCAGGACGGGTTCGGCGAGGCGCTGGTCGACACCGCATCCACCACCGCGGTGACCGTGACGCTGGATGCCGAACGCCGCGACGACGACGCGTGGACGCCGCTGTCGGTGTCCGCGCCCGCCGCCGGCGGTTCCCGCGCCGCGGCGCTGACGCCGGAGCAGAAGGCCGTGGGTGCGGACAGGGCGCGGCGTGCGGAAGCCATGCGCGTCGAACGCCTTGAGGGATTCGCCCGGCAGTCGGCCACCGGCGACGCCGACACCGATGCGATCCTCCGTCTGGCCGGCGGCAATTGGCCGGTTATCGCCCGTTTCCTGGAGGCGGGGGCCGAACCCGACCGGATGCTGCTGTTGCAGGCGCTCTCCGACAAGGATCTGGCCGACGTCCACGCCGAGACGCTCGACGACGCGCTGGCCGCGGCCGCGGCGATCCGGGACCATGCGATGCGAATGCTGACCGACCTCGACGAACGCACCCGCACGGATCTGTGGCGTGACGCCGTGCTCAATCCGCGCGTGGACGGCGAGGAGCTCGCCGGCGACCACCGCGTACTGCAGCAGCGGTTCGACGCCGACCGCACCGCGCTGTTCCGTTCCGATCCGCGGACGCTGTGGCAGGAGATGCTGCGCGACGTGCGCGACGCCGAGGACGACGAGCCCTACACCGGCACGACGGCGCTGCTGTCCCGCGGATACGGCGACGGCCCGCACCGCGGCATCGCGTTCGTCACCGTCTGCCGCTGCCTGGGCATCCCGGCGCGCCTGAATCCCGAAACCCGCAGCCCGCAGTATTTCGACGGCGCGCGGTTCGTCGACGTTCAGGCCCGCGAAAGCGACCGGCTGGTCGCCTGCACGCTCACGGCCCCCGGACGGGACGACACCCCCCGCTACGGCGTGGACTGGACCATCGGCCGGCTGCAGCGCACCCCGCACGGCATGGATTTCTCCACCATCGACCTGGGCGACGTCCCGTGGACGGACGGCGCGGCCCATATCCGCCTAGAGCCGGGCACGTATCGCGTCATCACCACCACGCGTCTGCCCAACGGCAGCCAGCTGGCCGCCTCGCGGACGCTCCGGGTGGCGGATGGGGACCGCACCATCGCCTTGGACTGGCGCCGGCCGGCGCAGTCCGACCTGCTGGCGCATCTGCCGCTGGAGGACCTGCCGCTCATCGCCGACGACGGGACCGACACCCCCTTGAGCGAGGTCCTGCACGGCCGGCGCGGCGTGGTGTTCATCCTCGACGCCCACGGCTCCGAACCGAGCATCCACGTGCTGGACGAATTGCGCGAATCACTGGCGGAACGCCCCGATTCCGATACCGGCACCGAGCCCGTCATCGCCCTCTGCCCGCATGATGCGCCCGTCAGCGCCCCGATCACGGCCATGCTCGCCCGCCTGCCCCGGCGGTTCCGGCTCTGGCGGTGTTCCAAGCCGACGGCGGCCCGACTGGCGCGCATCACCTTCGTGGATCCGGACAAGTCGCCGGTCATCGTGGCCATCCGCCCCGGCCAGGCACAGGACGACCCCCTGACCGGCATCTACGCGTGCAGCGGCTACAACGTGGGCTCCGTGGAACTCGCCCTGAGGCTCAATCGCGTATGATCACGGGCGACCGTCTACAATGGAGAACCAATACAATGAAGTATCCACGGTAACGGCCAACCGTTTCCCAGCACACTTAGAAGGAACGCCATGAATCCTTCCACCCCGCCCGTCGCCTTCCTCGCGCCGGGGCATACGTCCAAAGCGGACCCGTCCGACGTACGGCGGAACAACCGTGCGTTGATCTTCGGGCTGCTGTTCCCCGCCACGGAGCTCTCCCGCGCGCAGATCGGGAGGCGAACGGGGCTCTCCCGCGTGGCGGTCTCCGACGTGGTCGGATCGATGCTGGACGAAGGACTGATCAGGGAGGGCGGGTTGGCCCACAACCCCGGCAAGGGCAAACGCGGTACGCTGCTCGGAATCGACACCCAACGGCTCCACATCGTCAGCATCGACCTGTCGCAGTCGCGGTTCATCCAGGGTGCGGTCACCGATCTGCTGGGGACGATACTGTACCGGTCCGAACTGGCGTTGGGCGCCGAGGACACCGTCACGATAGACGACATCGAGCAGTTGGCGGCCCAGCTCATGGACCACACCGACCATGTCATCGGCATCGGCGTGGCCGCCCCCGGCGTCATCGTGGACGGCATGGTGCGGCGCTCCACCGCCTTGGGCTGGCATGACGTCGATCTGCGCACGCCGCTGGAGCAGCGGTTCGCCGTGCCGGTCAGCGTGGACAACGATTCGACCAGCGGCATGCTCGCCGAGCGGTTCTTCGGCCAGGGCGGCCCCAATCTCATGTTCGTCTGGTTCCGCCGCGGCATCGGCACCTCGGTGCTCATCGACGACGTGCCCGTGGTCGGCGAGAACCACGCCGGCGGCGAAATCGGCCACATCTCCATCGACCCGGAGGGCCCGCCCTGCCCATGCGGCAAACGCGGGTGCCTCGAACGGCTGATCTCCTCCCCCGTGCTCGAGGCGCGGATGCGCGAGCACGCCGGGTCGCGCCAGACCATCCTCGAACAGGCCGGCGTCCACCTGGCCAACGCCCTGGCCATGCCGGTCGGCCTGCTCGACATCACCGACATCTGCGTCTACGGGCCGCCGGATATCGTCAACTCCGACTTCATCAACGCCGCGCAGCGCTATCTGGACCAGACCACGGCATCGTCATTCCATGCCCAGACGCGCATCCGCAGGTGCGAGATCGGCAACGACATCGCGATCCGCGGCGAATCGACCGCCGTGCTGCGCGACTATCTGGCGCGGTGACGGCCACGCATCGGTGACACGTCGGCGTCGCGCCGACGGCCGCATCACCGCGCGGCGAGCACCGCGGCGCGCACGATGGCGCGGTCGGTCCGTTCCACGGGGTTCTGGCCGCCGCCACCGGGGCCGCCCGATGCGGCGACCAGCGTCTTGCCGGACAGGTGGATGGCGTCCACCCCCGCCGCACGAATCGCGCCGATGCTTTCGGGCGTCACGCCGCCGCCGGCCTGGATCTCGATGCGTCCGGCGGCGTGCCTCACCAGATCGCGCAGCCGGTCAAGGCCTTCGGGCACCGTCGGAGCCCCGCCCGAGGTGAGCACACGCGTATACCCCAGTTCGATCAGCACGTCCAGCGCGGCGAACTGGTCGGGCACCATGTCGAACGCACGGTGGAAGGTCACCTGCACGTCGCGGTTGCAGCGGCGGCCCTCGTCCCGGGCGCATTCGATCAGAGCGGCGGCGAAGGGCACATCGATGGTGTTGTCCTCGTTCAGCCCGCCGACCACCACGCCGCTCGCGCCGGCCAGGATGGCGGAGCGCACGTCGCCCAACTGCACCATCCGTTCCGTCTTGCCGAACACGAACGAGCCGGAACGCGGGCGCACCAGCACCTGCACGCCACGCGGCAGACCCACATGCGAGCACGCCTGGATCAGTGCGAAACTCGGCGTCAGACCACCGGTGGCGCCCAATGCCACACACAGCTCGATGCGGTCGGCCCCTTCCTCCAGGGCGATCCTCGCGCCTTCGACATCCTGTACGGCGATTTCCACGGTCACGGGCATCTCCTTTGATTCTCCTGCCTTGCCACGCCACCACGGTACCATCTCCGCGCCGGGCACCACGCCGTGTCACGGATCCCCGACGGGCGGCAGCGGCCTTGGCCGTCGGCGACACGCTGTAAAACGATTGACATATACATTAACCATGTTAATATATAAACAATCGTTGGAAGTCAAAGACGGACCGACAACCGCACCCAAGGAGGCGTCGATGCCCACGTCCACAACCGTCGCATCGCAGGCGACCGTGTCCGAGTCGAACCGCTCGCGCATCCTCCAGCACCTGTACTACCACGGCATCTGCTCGCGGGCGCAGATCGCCAAGGCCCTGGGACTGACGCCCGCCGCCATCACCAAGATCACCGCACGCCTCATCGAGGCCGGCATCATCGAGGAGACCGGGGACATGGAGGGACGACTGAACCGTCGCTCCATCGGCCTGAACCTGGACCCCACGCGGTTCCACGTCATCGGCGTCAAATTCGCACGCAGCCTGGTGGAGATTGGCGTCTTCGACCTGAGCGGCACCGCGCTGTCCATCGAGGACCTGCCCACGGTCAGCGAGGACACCATCCCGCAGACCATCGCCGCCATCCACACCAAGGTCGGCGCGCTGCTCGACGCCGACCCGGCCATCATCGCCATCGGCATGGCCGTCCCCGGGCCGTACCTGCGCGAGGCGGGGTACACCACCGTCGTCTCCTCCATGCAGGGATGGCGCACCATCAACTTCCTCGACGAATTCGGCACGGCCTTCCGCGTACCGGTGTTCGTCGAGCAGGACGCCCGCGCCGGCGTGCTGGCCCAGCACCTGTTCTCCGACGACGGCCACTGCAACAACCTCGCCTACTACCTGCTCGGCGAAGGCGTCGGGCTCGGGGTCATCGACCACGGCAACCTCATCAACGGCGCCCAGGGCACGGCCACCGAACTCGGCCACACCAGCGTGGACGTCAACGGCCTGCCCTGCGACTGCGGCAACGTCGGATGCCTGGAACGCTACTGCTCCGCCAACGCCATCCACGAGCGCATCAACGCCGCCGGCATCATCGCGGACAGCCCATTGATGACCCACCGGCAGGCATGCAACGCCCTGTTCGGGCTCGTGTGCGACGGCGACCGGCAGGCCACGGCCATCCTCGACGAGGCAAGCCGCTACATCGCCTACGGATGCGTGACGATCTGCAACATGTTCAACCCGGAGCGCATCATCCTCGGCGACATCGTCTCCGGAGCCGGGCAACGGCTGCTCGACATCGTGCGCGACATCACCAGCCGCCGTGTCAGCGCCGAGGTCATCGAGGCCACGGACATCCGCCTGTCGCAACTGCCCGCCGACGCCACCGTCGCCGGCGCGGCGGCCGTGGCCATCACCCAGTTCCTCACCACCCCGTCGAGATTCTTCGACATCTCCTGACGACCGGCGGTCCCTGACGTCAATCGACAACCCAACATATCAACCAAGGAAAGGAATCACCATGACCAAACCCACCGTGCTCTCCCTCGGCGAACTGCTGTGGGACATGCTCCCCACCGGCAAGCGCGCCGGCGGCGCCCCGGTCAACTTCATCTACCACGCCTCCATGAACGGCGCCGAGGGCGTGGCCATCAGCGCCGTGGGCGAGGACGAGCTCGGCGACGAGCTGCTGGCCGCCACCCAGGCCGCCGGCATCAACTCGATGATCCAGCGCAACGCCTGGCCGACCGGCACCGTGGACGTGGCGCTCAAGAACGGCATCCCCGAGTACACAATCGTGAAGAACGTGGCCTGGGACCACATCCTGTACACTCGCCAGCTCATCGAGGTCGTCGAAAGCGCCGACGCGATCTGCTTCGGCACGCTGGGCCTGCGCTCCCCCGAATCGCATGACACCATCATCGAACTGCTCAAGCACGCCAAGCCCGGCACGATGAAGTTCTTCGACATCAACCTGCGCGGCGACCACTATTCCAAGGAGCTGATCGAGGAACTGCTCGGATACGCCACCGTGTTCAAGATCAACGACGACGAACTGTTCCTCCTGCGCGACATGTTCGACATCCGCGGCACCTCCGACGACGAGGCCTGCCGTTGGTTCATCAACGAATACGGCCTCGACTACATCATCCTGACCGGCGGCGCCGCCTTCAGCACCGTCATGTCGAAGACGGGCAAGAGCTCCACGATCTCCACGCCGCGGGTCGAGGTGGCCGACACCGTGGGCGCAGGCGACTCGTTCTCCGGCACCTTCACCGGCAAGCTGCTCAACGGCGCCACGATGGAGGAGGCGCACCGCGCGGCCGTCAACACATCCGCCTTCGTCTGCACGCAGGAAGGCGCCTGGCCCGCCTATCCCGAGGAGGGCATCCCGGACTACTGCAAGATCATCAACGGCGAGTGAGCGTTATGGCCCATATGTCGCATGAGCATAGTGTTTGTGCGACATATGGGCCATTGCATGTGCCCCTCGAGGTCCTGTTGCCGCAGCACCACCAGACCGCTGCGGCAACAGGGCCGGTTCACCGGGAGCGCATCGAGTTGCATTCATCGGGCAACAGGGTTATTGTGGAAAGTCCGGCCATGCGCCGGCATGGTTTGACAATTCAAAAGGGGCCGATCGGTTTCGACGATGACCTGTTCGCTGCAGGGAAGCGTGCCGAGAATGCGGGGTCCGCTCGTGGATGTCCCCCGCAAAACAATAAGTGCTAAATCTAACCGCACTGAGTTCGCTCTCGCTGCCTGAGCTTCGCGCCAGGACTAATCCAGCGAGCAGCCGCTCCGTCCGTTCTTCTGCGTCTCCGGGAAGAAATCGGGCGTCGTTAAGGAGACTCGCCTCACTCGCCGAGCCGCAGGGCGTCTGAGGGACTTACACTGTGGATAGGCCTGCCACCGGTTGTCCGCGATATAGGTGGAGGCAGAACAATAGCTGAAAAGCCAGCGGACTACGCACGTAGAAGACTGTGGGTACGGTCATCGGACCGGGGTTCGATTCCCCGCGGCTCCACTTGTTCAGGGTTCCGGGCATACGCCCGGAACCCTTTTTTGTTGCCCTCACACCGTCATATCCACCACACCCGGCGTGTCTTAAGCGGTTTAGCATTAACATTGTTAACGTATTAACGCAGTTACCGTCGATGTCGACGGACGCCTGGAAGGACACCGCATATGACCGCTGCCTACGCTCCCGAAGCCTATGTCTTCGGCTCGCCGGAGAACCACGACCTGCTTGAGGCCGAAAGCAACGAACTGCTGCATTTCGGACACCGCTTCCCCGCCCCGAACGGCGGTTCCACCTGGCTGGACGATCGCGGCAACCCCGACCCCTCCCACGGCATCCAGACCTGGATCACCTGCCGCATGGCGCACGTCTACACGCTCGGCGCCATCCACGGCGAACCAGACGCCGAGGAGCTCGTTGACAAGGCGCTCGACGGCCTGCGCGGGCCGCTACATGATGATGTGAACGGCGGCTGGTATCCGTCCATCACCGCGGACGGCACCCCCGAGGCGGGCAAGGTCTGCTACACGCACGCCTTCGTCATCCTGGCCGCCACCTCGGCCACGCTGATCGGACGCCCGGGCGCCAAGGAACTGCTCTCCGAAGCGCTCGACACCTACAACGCGCACTTCTGGGACGAGGAGCACGGCCTGGCCGTGGACACCTGGAACACCGAGTTCACCGAGCTGGATCCGTACCGCGGCATCAACGCCAACATGCACACCGTCGAGGCGTTCCTGGCCGTGGCGGACGTGACCGGCGACGAGACCTATCGCACCCGCGCCGGCCGCATCATCGACCACGTCGTCGACTGGGCGTCGCACAACTCGTGGCGCATCCCGGAGCACTTCACCGCCGACTGGACCCCGGACCTGGAGTTCAACCGCAGCAAGCCCGACGACCAGTTCAAGCCGTACGGCGCCACGCCCGGCCACGGCATCGAATGGGCCCGCCTGATCACCCAGTTCGCCACCAGCTACAGCCGCACCGACGAGCAGAAGGCCGCGCTGATCGACGCCGCCGAACACCTGTTCGCTCGCGCGCTCGAGGACGCCTGGAACACCGACGGCACCGTGGGCCTGGCCTACACCACCGACTGGAACGGCCGCCCCGTGGTCACCGACCGCATGCACTGGACGCTCGCCGAATCCGTGAACACCTCCGCCGTGCTGGCCACCGTGACCGACAAGCAGGAGTACAAGGATTGGTACGCCACGTTCTGGCGGTACATCGACGAATACCTCATCGACCATGAGCACGGCTCCTGGTTCCACCAGCTGGACAAGGACAACCACGTCATCGGCACCGTGTGGCCCGGCAAGTCCGACCTGTACCACGCGCTGCAGTGCACGTTCATCCCGCGTCTGAATCCGGCCGTCTCCGTGGCCCCCGCCCTGAAGCAGGCCACCGAGACCCGTTAACACGTCCCTCCCTCCTTCCGAAAACAGCAGGCGCCCCGGTTCCTTCACGGACCGGGGCGCCCGCCTTATCCGCGCCGAAGCAGGTATGATGGCCGGTATGAGAGTGGTCATTCAACGCGTGAGTTCAGCCGGTGTGGACGTGGTCGACGCGGCGACCGGCGAACCGGACGCCTCCTTCGAGCCGCAGCGAATCGGCCCCGGACTGGTGCTGCTGGTTGCGGTCAGCGATGACGACGGGCCCGAGCAGATTAGCTGGACGGCCCGCAAGATCGCCAATCTGCGGATCTTCGATGACGACGAGGGCAGGATGAACCGCTCGGTGCTCGATGTGGGCGGCGAGGTGCTGTCCATCTCCCAGTTCACGCTGTACGGCGATGTGCGGCGGGGCAACCGTCCGAGTTTCGTGGCGGCCGGGCAGCCCGACCATGCGCGGGACGTCTGGCTGCGCCTCGACGAGGCGTTGCGCGGCCATGGGCTCACTGTCCGGGAGGGCCGGTTCGCCGCCCATATGCGGGTGTCGCTGACCAACGACGGCCCGGTGACCATCCCGCTCGATACGGCGGTGATGGCCCGGCCCCGCTAAGGATTCGGCATCATCCCGCCCCCGGTCCCTTCCGGGGCGGGGCACGCCTGCCGGGCATGCCCCGCCAAAGCTACTTGATGATGGGGCGCAGCGGTGCGGAGACGTCCACCTGGTGCTTGTCCCCGATGACGTTGGGGTCGTTGATAATCTTGTCGACCACGGCCTTCTTCAGTTTCAGGTCAGAGGAGTCGCCCCAGACGATGGTGTAGTTGCCGCCATCCAGCACCGTGGTGATCGAATCCTTCGTCTGCGCGCTCACCGAGGAGATACGCTGCCGCATCGACTCGTCCAGTCGTCCCAGGATCGACAGGGTCTCGTGCACCGCCTGGTCGGACAGCCCCTGGTCGACATCGCCGACATCCACCACCGGAATGCCTTCCACCGATACGTTCCCGACGGAATTGAGCACGCGCCCCTCGCTGTCGACCGCGGTCATGGACCCGTCCGAGGCGCGCAGCATGGCGGCGGGCCGCTGGGCCCGGACCGTCACGCGCAGACGGTTGGGGAACTGCCTGCTCACCTTGGCCTCGGTGACGCCGGGGATGTCGTCCAGCTGGTCGATGACGTCGTCGCTGGAGACCAGGAGCAGCGATTTGCCGGTCTGTTTGCCGGCGATCTGCATGATCTGCTCCTCGCTGACCCATTCGTTGCCGCCGGACACCTGGATGCCGCCGGTTTCCAGCCGGAACACCGGGGAGAAGAACAGCAGCCAGACCAAGGCGGCCACGGCGGCCAGCGCGGCGGTTACGGCGACCGCCCGCAGGAGAATCACGCGCGCGGTCGCCTTGCGGCGTTCCTTCAGACGGGCGCGGAAATCCACGACCTTCGGACGCGTAACCACGCCGAGCTGCCCGCGGGTCTGGTTCAGCGTCTTGGCGACAAGGTCCTCGCCCTGCAGGCGCCTGACGTCGACGAATTCACCGGGATCGGATTGCCCGCTGCGTTTCGGGGACGACTCCGTCGAGCGCACGGAGCGCGCCGAACGTGCGGGCGCAGCTGCCGGCTTGCGGTCCACCGCACCGGAGACGACCCGTCGCCCCGCCATCAGGATTCCATCCCGCCGACGCGCGCCGACAGCTCGCGCAGCAGCACGTCGTCCATCCGGTTGATGTCGCCGGCGCCGACGGTGATCACCACATCCCCCGTCCGGACGGTGTCGAGGATGCGCACGGCGGCCTGCCGCATATCCTCGACGGCGCGGATCCACTCCCCCGCATCCGCGCAACGGTCCGCATCCGCGGCCTGGACGATGGTCGAGGCCGAGACATCGGGGAAGTCCTCCTGCTTCTCGCGGGCGGGGAAGATGCCGGCCACGATCACGTCGTCGGCCTTCGACAGCGCCTGTGCGAACTGCTCGGCGAAGATCCGGGTGCGCGAGTACAAGTGCGGCTGGAACAGCACATGGATGCGGGATTGCGGATACCGGCGCCGGGCCGCGTCGAGCAGCGCGGCGATCTCGGTGGGATGGTGGGCGTAGTCGTCCACGACGGTGACCCCGTTCACGCACCCGCACACCTGGAAGCGTCGCGCCGCACCCAGGAACGAGGCGGCGGCCCGTGCGGCCCGCTCGTACGGCATGCCCATCATCCCCGCGGCGATGATGGCGGCGGCGGCGTTGCGCGCGTTATGGATGCCCGGGATGGACAGTTCCACGGGCACCTCCAGCTCCGCGCCGTCGGCCAACGCCGGAGGGATGCGCAGCGTGAAGCATTCGCGGCCGGTGCGCTCGCGTTCCCGCTCCGATTCGATGCGGACCGCAACCGCGCCGTTGAGGTCGCCCAGCGTATCGGGATCCTGGGTGGTGTAGACCACGACCCGTTCGGCGACGTCCGCGTCCACGGCCCGCAGGACCTCCAGGCAGCCTTCGTCGTCGGCGCACATGACGACCGCGTCCCTCGCGCGGCCGATGTGGTCGACGAAGGCCCGGTGGTATCGGTCCGCCGTGCCGTAATGGTCCAGATGGTCGGGTTCCGCATTGGTGACGATGGCGATGGAGGGACGGTACTTGGCGAAGCTGCCGTCGGATTCGTCGGCCTCCGCCACCAGCACCGCGCCGTATCCGGCATGGCCGCCGTCACGGTTCGTGCCGTCCGGCGACTGGATGGAGCCGCCGATGGCGTAACTGGGGTCGGCGAGCTCCCCGGTTCCCGCGTTGACCAGGATGTGGGCGAGCAGCGAGCTGGTGGTGGTCTTACCGTGCGCGCCAGCCACGGTGACGGCCCGTTTGGCGGCCATCAGCAGGGCGAGGATGTCGCTGCGGTGCACGATGCGGGCACCGGCCGCATGCGCCGCCACGATCTCCGGATTGTCCGGCTTGATGGCGCTCGAATAGACCACGGTTGCCGCGCCGGCCACGTTCTGCGCGCGCTGCCCGAACTGGACCGCGACGCCCAGCGACTGCAGCCGATCGGTTTTGGGGCTTGGCTCGCGGTCGGATCCGTCGACGACGACGCCCTGCTCGTGCAGCATCTCGGCCAGCACGCTCATGCCGGCGCCGCCGATGCCGATGAAATGGGTCCGGCCCAGATCGCCGATCCGTTCGTCGGGTCCGAAGGCCGGACGGGTCGGATCGAGCTCGATGGTTGTCTCGACGGCTGATTGTTCTGACACTGGGAGTCCTTCCTGCACTGTTTCTGGTTCTGCGTTTTCCCCTGCGCTACGCGGCCTGACGCTCCGCCGCCGCCAACACGCGGCAGGCCATGGCCTCGGCGGCGTCGCGGATGCCGTAGCGCCATGCGGCTTCGGCGAATCCGGACAGACGGCCGCTGTCGGCCAGCAAGCCCGGCACATCGTCGATCACCCATTCCTTGGTGAATTCGCGGTCGGCCACCATCATGCCGCCTCCCGACTGCACCACGGGTTGCGCGTTGAAGCGTTGCTCGCCGTTACCGATCGGCAGCGGCACGTAGATCGCCGGCAGGCCCAACGCCGTCAGCTCGCTCACCGTGCCCGCGCCGGAACGGCAGATCACCAGGTCGGCGCAGGCGAACGCCAGGTCGATGCGTTCAAGATACTCGGCCACATGGTAGTCCCCTTCCCCGGCGTGCGAGGCGTCCAACCCGGTGACGGCCGCATCCCCCGCGCTGACCGAGACCAGTTCACGCACCTCGTCCGCCTTGCCGTTACCGGTCAGATGCACGATCTGCGCGTGCTGCAGCAACGATGAGGCCGAGGCCGCCACGGCGCGGTTGATGTTGGCGGCGCCCAGCGAGCCGCCGGTCACCACCACCACCGGACGATTCGCGTCCAGGCCCAGCTGTTCCGCCGCCTGACGGCGGGCGCCCTCACGGTCGGATTCCAGCCGCTCGCACAGCTGCGCGATGGCCGGGCGCAACGGGAGCCCCACCCGTTCGATCACGGCATCCCGACGCGCCTTCAGTCCCGTTCCCTCGTATGCGGTGCCGATGTAGTCGGCCCAACGGGCGCCCAGCTTGTTGGCCATGCCGGCGCGCGCGTTCTGCTCGTGGATCAAGATCGGGATCCGCATGGCATGCGCCGACGCGTACACCGGGGCGGAGGCGTATCCGCCGAAACCCACCACCACCTGGGCCTGATGACGTTCCAAAATCTGCCTGGTCCTGGCCGTCTCCCGCTTCCAGGCCATCGGGAACCGCAGCGCGGCCATATTGGGGCGGCGAGGGAACGGCACCTTCTCGATGGTTTCCAGTTCGAATCCCGCCTGCGGGACCAGGTCGCGCTCCAGGCCGACCGCCGTGCCGATCACCGCGATATCCGCCGAGGGATCCTTGGCCCTGATGGCGTTGGCCACCGCCAGCAGCGGGTTGACATGTCCGGCCGTACCGCCGCCGGCCAATACGATGCGGTGCATTCGATTGCTCATAGCATACGAGCTTAGTCCACGGGCAGGCCCCGGCAGGGCATTCGGCAGCGGTTCCTGCCCGCAATGTCCATGTCCGCGCGTCACGCCTTGACCCGCTCGGCCTTGACCTGCGGGTGCTCCCGCATCATGCTCACCGCGGCTCCCGCCGCCGCCAGACACATGATCAGCGAGGAGCCGCCCGCCGAGACGAACGGCATCGGCACGCCCATGACCGGCAGCAGGCCGACGACCACGGCGATGTTGACCAGCCCCTGCCCCACCAGCCAGGCGGCGATGCAGATCAGCACCATCGAGGCATACCGGTCCCGCATCTGCAGCGCCATGGCGATCAGGCACCATCCGATGACCACGAACAGCAGGATCACCAGCGCCCCGCCGATGAATCCGGTCTCCTCGCAGATGATCGCGAAGATGAAATCGTTATGGGCGGCGGGCAGGTAGTTCCATTTCTCGCGGGAGTTGCCGATGCCCACGCCGAGCAGTCCCCCCGAAGCGATGGCGTAGCGGGCGTGGATGGACTGGTAGCACACGTCCTGCGCGTCCGAACCGGTGCAGGCCGTGTAGGCGGCGAGGACTCGGTTCAATCGGTTCGGGCTCGAGATCACGAACGCCGCGGCGGCCGCACCGACCACGGCCATGCCGGCAAGCAGCCATTTCAGCGGGAAACCGCCGATCAGGAACGCCACGATGCCGATGGCCACGATGATCATGCCGGTACCCATATCCTTGCCTAGCATGACCAGTCCCAGGCATACGAAATACACGATTCCGGGAGCCAGATACGCCTTGACGCCCTCGCGTTCATACCGTTTGCGCGCGGCGATCATGGCGGAGGGCAGCCAGATGCACAGCGCGCATTTCATGACCTCGGCGGGCTGCAGCGTGAACACGCCGGGGATGCCGATCCATCCGGTGTTGCCGTATTGGGTGATGCCCAGAGGCGTCAGCGTCAGCGCCTGCAGCACCATCGAAAAGCCTATGCCCGCAATGCCCAGTCGGCGGTAGATCGGGCAGCGCACGTGCATGGCGATGAAGGCCATCACCAATCCGATCACGCAGTACACGCCCTGGCTGAGCGCCTGCCGCCACGGGGACGCGCCTTGGGAGACCATATCCACGGACGAGCTGGAGAACACCATGATCACACCGAAGCAGGTGAGCGCGAGCACCGCCACCCGGAAGCCGTGGTAGCACCACAGCGGGTTGAGCAGGCTGCGCCAGCCCGTATACCGCTGGAACCCCTCCGCCGCCTCTCGTTTCCTCGGTTTTCCCGTACCCTTCGAGCGGTCCGAGGATGCGGAACGAATCTGTCTAGGCTTCGGCATGGGTGCTCACCCATTCCCGAGCCTGCTCGGCGAACCGGTCGCCTCGGTCGGCGTAGGAGACGAACTGGTCCATGGATGCGCAGGCCGGGGCCATCAGCACCACATCGCCCGGGGAGGCGTAGGCGCCGGCCGCCTCGACGGCACGCCGCATCACGGTCTCGTTGTCCGACGGGTCGATGAGGGTCAGCGGAATATCGGGGGCGCTGGCGGCGAAGGCCTCGGTCATCAGGAGCTGGTCCGCGCCGATGATGACGGCCGCCTTGATGCGCGCCGCCTGATCGGCCACCAATTGTTCGAACCTTCCGCCCTTGGCCAGACCTCCCGCAATCCACACCACGCTCTTGAAGCCGAAGCTGCCCAGGGACGCCGCGGCCGCGTGGGCGTTGGTCGCCTTGGAATCATCCACGAAACGGATATCGCCTTCGGCGGTGTGCCGGACGGCCACGGTCTGGATGCGGTGGCCTCCGGGGGTGAAGTCGCGCAACGCCTGCACGGCATGATCCAGATCAGCGCCCAATCCCAGCACCAGCGCCAGGGCCGCCAGCGCGTCGGCCAGCAGATGCGGGTATACCGTACCGTCCGGCTCGCACAGGTGCGGGAAGTCGCGGACCTGGGCGATGCGCAGCGCCTGTCCGGCGGGAGTACCCGCCACGCCGCTCATGTCCACAATCCAACCGTCGCTGATGCCGATCTGCCCCTCATCGGGCGCGTGCAGGGTGAACCCCACCATTCGGCATCCGTCGGCCGGCTGCGCCCGCCGGGCCAGTTCGGTGACGCGCGCGTCGTCGGCGTTGTAGACCAGGGCTCGCTTGACGCGGTGATAGACCTTCGCCTTATCGGCGGCGTACCGGTCCATACCGCCGTGCCAATCCAGATGGTCCGCAGCCAAGTTGGTGATCACCGCGCAGTCCAGTTCCAGCGAATCGGTGAAATGCAGCTGGAACGAGCTTAATTCCACGCACAGCGCATCGTAGGAGGCGTCGACGGCGGCATGCGACACGGCCTTGCCGATGTTGCCCACGGCCGGCGCGTGCCACCCGCAGGCGTTGAGCATCTGCGAGGTCATCTCCGTGGTCGAGGTCTTGCCGTTGGTGCCGGTGATGCCGATCCATGCCGCGGGCGCGCCGGTCCGGTCGCTGTCCACGCGCAGCCGCCAGGCCAACTCCACCTCGCTGATCACCGGGATGGACCGGCGTTGCGCCTCCAGGATGAACGGGGTGCGCGGATTGAACACCGGCGAGGTCACCACCAGGTCGACCCCAGTCCAGTCCACGTCGTCGAACGCATGGACATCCGCCTCGGGCCGATGTTCGTCCACCGTAATCACCCGCGCCACGCGCGGCGCCAGCACCTCGGCCACGCTCCGCCCGGACACGCCCAGACCGGCCACGACCACCGTCATGCCCGACCAATCGTTCCTCTGCATATTCATTGTCCTCCCATGCCCGCGGCCCATTGCACGCACGGGCCTCACACCAGACCGGACCGTGCCACCCAGTCGCCGTAGAACACCACGAGGCCGACCAGCACGAAGATGAGTTCAACCATCCAGAACCGCACCACCACCTTGCCTTCGGTCCAGCCGAGCAGCTCGAAATGGTGGTGGATCGGCGCCATCTTGAACACGCGTTTGTGCGTCAGCTTGAAATAGCCGACCTGGATGACGTCGGACAGGGCTTCGATGACGTACAGACCGCCGACGATGATGGCCAGGAACTCGGTGTGCGTGGCGATGGACATCGCCGCGAACAGCCCGCCCAGCGCCAGCGAGCCGGTGTCCCCCATGAAGATGGTGGCGGGGTTCGAGTTGTACCAGAGGAAACCGAAGCAGGCCACCGCGGCGCACAGCGCGATGATGGTCAGGTCCAGCGGGTCGGAGACCGCGTAGGCGAACCCCTCATGGCCGGCGCCCTTGAGATGGTAGCTCTCCCAGAACGCGATCACGCCGTATCCGGCGAACGCGATCATCGACGAGCCGGTGGCCAGCCCGTCCAGCCCATCGGTCAGGTTGACCGCGTTCGTCCAGGCGGTCATCAGGAAGTTGACCCAGACGACGAACAGGATGGTCGCCACGATCCTGCCCGCGAATTCGAAGCTGAAGAACGGCTCCTCGATGAAGCTCATGCCCGCCTGGGCGCTGGGGAACCCGGACCGGGTGGGGATGATGAGCGCCAGCACCGCGTACAGGGTGGCGAAGACGAACTGCCCGATGAACTTGCCCGCCACGGACAGGCCTTCGTTCTGCTTCTTGCGCACCTTGGCGAAGTCGTCGATGAAGCCCAGCACACCCATGGAGAGCATGGCGAACAGCACAAGCATGGCCGACAGCGAGAACGCCTCGCCGGATACGATATGCCGGTAGATGGCCGAAGCCAGCCAGCCGCACACGATCGCCAGGTTGATCACCACGCCGCCCAGCGTCGGGGTGCCGCGCTTGACCTGATGCGACTGGGGACCATCCTGCCGGATGTACTGGCCGTAATGCAGTTTGTGGACCAGCCTGATCAGCAGTGGCGTGCCGACGATCGTCACCACCAGTGAGACCAGAATTCCGATAATGAGTGCAATCACCTGCGGTACTCCATTCGCGTCATATTCCCTTTCCCGGTCCGTCCGGCCGCTATGCGGCCCATCGTTCGGCCAACGCGCTCAACCCGGAGACGTGAGACCCCTTGAGCAGCACCACGGCATTCCCGTGCTCCCGCGCCAGACGAACGACCGCGGCATCGGCCTGATCGGCGTCATGCACCCAGTCTATCGACGGGTGCGCCGGGGTCGCGCCCGTTTGCGCGCGCTTTGCCCCCTGTGCGACCGCTTCGGCCAGCGCGTCGAGATGCGCGTCGGCGGTGCCGCCGACGGCCACGACGGCGTCCACGCCGCACCGGGCGGCGTATTCGCCCACGCCGCGATGCAGCTCCAGATCGTTCGCGCCCAGCTCCAGCATGGCGCCCAATACGGCCACACGGTACGGCGCGGTCTGTTCCCCGGCGCCCCACGCCATCAGGCCGTCCAGACCCGCGCGCATCGAATCGGGGTTCGCGTTGAACGAGTCGTCGATCAGGGTGAAGGAGGCACCGCCGCGCTCGACGGTCGACACCGCCATGCGATGGGGGCTGATGCGCGTCAGGCCCTCCAGCACCTCGCCGATGCGGGCCGGCGGCATGCCCAGCCGGAATGCCACGCTGGCCGCCGCCAACGCGTTCATGACGTTGTGGCGTCCGCAGATGCCCAGGCGCACCGCCGTGGCGGCGCCATCGGGCGTGGACAACGTGAAGCGGGGACGGTCCAGGGCGTCGGTGCCGATGTCACGAGCCGAACATCCGGATGCCAGGGCCCGCTCGTCCTGCACGCCGAACCACAGTACCTCCCCCGGCGCCTGGGCGCTCATGGAGGCCACACGCTCATCGTCGGCGTTGAGGATGGCCACGCCACCGTCGGCCAGACCGCGCACGATCTCGCTCTTGGCCTCCACGATGCGTTCCACCGAACCGAATTCGCCCAGATGGGCCACGCCGACCTTCAGCACCACGGCGATGTCCGGAGGCGCGATGGTGGTCAGTCGGGCGATCTCCCCGACGTGATTGGCGCCCATCTCCGCCACCAGGTACCTGGTGTCCGGGCCGACCTTCAACGCGGTCAACGGCAGGCCGATCTCATTGTTGAACGAGCCGACGGGGGCGACCGTCTCCCCCATCGATCCAAGCAGCGCGGCCAGCATGTCCTTGGTGGTGGTCTTGCCCACCGAGCCGGTGATGCCGACGATGGTGAACGGCGTGTCCAGTGCGCGGCGACGTTCGATGTTGTGCTGCGCCAAGGCTCCCAGGGCGGCCACCGTGTCCGGCACGACGATCTGCGCCATCGGGGCGTCCACCTGATGCGCCACCAACGCCACGGCGGCGCCGCTCTGCGCGGCGCGCCCCACGAAATCGTGGCCATCCACCCGTTCCCCGGCGATGGCGACGAAGACGCCCGCCTCACCGACCTCGCGGGAATCGGTGACGGCACTGGTCGACACGGTCTGCGGTGTGGTGGCAACGCCCTCCGGGATGACCAGACCGCCACCGACCGTCTCGGCGATCTCGGACAGCGTCATCGGCATCATCGTGGATTCCACAGCCATATTCGTTCCTCTCCCTCAGGACAGTTCCCTGGACACGCGCAACGCGCTCCTGATATTCGCACGGCGCACACCGGCCGCCATGGCCATGGCGATGGCCAATGACAGCACCTCCCACGACCCGCCGTGCTCGCCCTCGTCGGCCTGACGCGCCAACGCATCGGACTCGGCGGTTCTGCCCACCGCCTTGCCGCGCTCGTCCATCACGCAACCGTACCGGTCGCACGCCGCCGCGCAGACCTCGCGCAGACGGGAGTCGGGCACGTCATCGACACCGAACACGTCCAGACCCACCGCATGCAGCGCGCCGCGCCGCAACGTCCGCTCGTCCATGGACACGATCACGGCGTTCGCGCCATCCTCCGCGCACACCGACAGCACACGCTGCACATCCAGAACCCCCAACGGATAGTGCAACCCGATGTACTGCTCCAGCGACTGCGTATCCGCCGCGCTGATCACGCCGACCGGATTGCCGAGCACATGCAGGAATTCGGACAACTGCTCCACCTGCCGTTGCACCTGCCCGGCCTCCTCGCCGTAGCAGGCGAACATCGCCAACGTCTTGGCGCCCGTCAGTTCCTGAGCCATCGCGGCCAGACGCGCGTCATCGCACTCCCCCAGCACCAGCGGCATCGACAACCTGTCGACCGCCCCGCGCAACGCCTGCGGCACCAAGGCCGCATACGCGCCGCGCATGGCGGCGTGCTCCAGCCGCTCCATATTCACCGACCCCGCAGGCACATACAACGAACCGGGGATCACCGAATCGACCTCATCCGCCAGCGAGGTCACCGTCACGCCCTCCGAGGACGGCGGCACCAGCTCATATCCGTACCGGGAAGCCAAGGTCCCCAACGTCATCCGGCATGCACCGGAACCGCTCACCACACTCATCGGCCCAGCCTTTCCTCCAGCGAATTCACCAATCCACCGGAATAGCATCGGTACGCGGAGACGAGGGAGCCACCTCATATTTCTGCATAAGGAATTCACCAATCCTGGCGAACAACGGGCCGGCGGTCAGACTGCCGAATCCGCCCTTCTGCGGATCCTTGATCACCACGGTGACCACGAAGCGGGGGTTGTCGGCGGGGATGATGCCGGACCAGTCACACACGATCGAGGTCAGACGGCCGTCCGCGCCGGCGACCTCGGCGGTGCCGGTCTTCGAGGCCACGCGGTAGCCGTCCACCTTGGCGACGTTGTCGTATTCCTCGGCCACCGACTCCATGGCGTTGAGCACATCCGCCGCCACCTGCTCGTCGATCACGCGCACGGCGTCCCCGTGCTCCTCGGAGGTGACGCGCCCCTGCGCGTCGGTCACCGACTTGATCAGCGACTGCTGATGCCGCACGCCCTTGTTCGCGATGGTGGCCACCACATTGGTCAGCTGCAGCGCGTTCACCGTGTACCCCTGGCCGAACAGCACCGTGTCCCGGGTACGGCCGTCCCAGGCGTCGGCGCCGGCCAGCATGCCATCGGATTCGCCGGGCAGGTCCAGCCCGGTGGACTGTCCGATGCCGAACTTGGTCAGGAACTCGTAGCGCTGCTCGTTGGTGTAGTTCTCCGCCGCCATCACCATGCCGACGTTGGAGGAGTTCTGCAGGATGCCCGCCAGCGTCCAATGCTCGCTGCCATGATTGGTGGGGTCGTGGAACTCCTGGCCGTTCTTGGTCATGCTGTACGGCACCGTGAACTGGTCGGTGGCCTTGTGCAGACCGGTCTGCAGCAGTCCGGCCATGGTGATGACCTTGCCGATCGACCCGGGCTCGAAGGTCTCGCTCACCGCCTGGGAGACGTTGAGCTTGGCGTCGTCGCTGCCCGCCTCGATCTCGTCGGTGTCCTCCAGGGCGATGATCTCGTTGGTCTGAAAGTCCTGCACCACGCCGATGGCCCAGGCCGCCCCGAACTCCTCCTTGCCTTCCCGCAGCACTTTCTTGACGTACCAGTTCACATCCTGATCGATCGTCAGCGTCACATCGCTGCCGTCCACGGCCGCCTCGGAGTCGGTCATCGTGCCCGGAATCTGCTCGCCGCCGTTGCCCTGCTGATACACTTCGTATCCGTCGGTGCCGGTCAGCTCGTCGTTCATCATCTGTTCGATGCCATTGGCGCCGTTGCCCTCGTCGTCCACACCGCCCAGCAACGCACCCAGCTGGGTGCCCGTGGAGTAGATGCGGTCGCTGCTCAGCTCGCACCACACCACGCCGGCCAGATGCAGGTCGTCGATCTTGCGCTTGAGCTCGGGGGTGATGTCCCGCTGGATCACCTGGTACCGGCTCACGCCATCTAGTTTGGCGCCGAGTTCCATGGCGTTCACACCGTCCAGCACCGTGGCCAGCAGACGCGCCACGGCGGCCGCGCCGGTGGCGCCGACGGGCTGGTCGTCGATCTGGTGGCAGTACCCCAGCGACTTGGCCTGGTTCGACCCGCAGGCCACCGGTTCGAACAGCGAGGCCGCATAGGGGTCGGCGAGCAGCGTGTACCGCTCGACGCTCTGGGCAAGCACGTTGCCGTTGGTGTCCAGGATCCGCCCGCGCTTGGCACTGATCGGCACCGTGGTGGTGCGGCTCTGGGTGGCCGCCTGCGCGGTGGAACGACCGTCCAGCAGCTGGATGCCGACGAGCCGGCCGAGGCATGCCACGGCCATGAACGCCAGAATGACACCGATGGCCATGCACCGCTTGGCGAACCCGCTATACCTGCCGGCCCTCATCTGTCCGCGTCTCATTGCGTTCCACCTTCACTGGGTTGATATCCGTTCAGATCGATGGAGATGGAACCCTCCTGCGGGACCATGCCCATCTCCTGCGCACGTTCCGGCAATGACGCCTTCAGCATGTCCAGCTGCGTCTGGCGCTCCTCCACGTCCTGGCTCAACCGCTCGATCCGCGTCTGCACCTGGCTGGATTCGAAGGAGATCTCGACCATCTGCGTGCGCAAGGCCAACGCCCCCAGCAGGGTGCCGACCAGGAACACGATGGCGATGGTGATGTGCAGCAGCGGTGTGGTCTTCGTCCTGGTCCATTCCAGCAGACGTTTGAAACCGCGCGCCGCCGAGCCGGCCCCGGCCCGCTGACCGTTGACCACGTGCAGTTGCGGACGCGACTGCGGCGCGCCGTCCCGGTCCGGGCGTCCCGCGGGCGCCGCCGAGGAATGCACGCTTCGTGCCTGTGCAGCCATCATCGTCCCCCTTCGTAGTGTCGCGGCTCCGCGGCGGACGCGAAGGTGCGCCGCCATCGCTGCGGAATCGGTCGCGTCAGTTCCACGCCCCGCAACCGGACGGATGCGGAACGCGGGTTATGCGCGATCTCCCCCTCGTCGGCCTTGACCGCGCCTCGGGTCAGATCCCTGAAGAACGGCTGGGCGTCGGGAGGGATGACCGGCAGGCCCGGCGGCACATCGGCCGCCAGTCCCTGCGCCATGAACGTCTTGACGGTTTTGTCCTCCAGCGAATGGTACGACTCCACCACCAGACGGCCGCCCACGGCCAGCCGGTTCGCAGCCTGCGGCAGCGTGGACGCCAGCTTGTCCAGCTCGCCGTTCACCTCGATGCGCAACGCCTGGAACACCCGCTTGGCCGGATTGCCCGCGGGCCGATGCGCCTGCGGGATCACCTCGTCCACCAACGCGCTCAACTGCGCCGATGTGCGCAACGGCTCCCTGTCCCGCCGCTGGACGATCCGCCGGGCGATCTGCCGGGCGTACCGCTCCTCGCCGTACGTTCTGAAGATCCGCGTCAACGCCGGCTCGTCATACTCCGCGAGCACGCGTTCGGCCGTCAACGGCTGCGACACGTCCATCCTCATATCCAACGGCGCATCGTGGCTGTACGAGAACCCTCGCTCCGTCTCGTCGATCTGCAGGCTCGACAACCCCAGGTCCATGAACACGGCGTCCACGCGCCTCACGCCGACGTCGTCCAGCACCTGCGAGAACGCATCGAACGCGGCATGCACCGGGGTGAACCGGTCCGCCAGGCCCTCCGCGCGCACGCGTTCGGTGGCCATCGCCAGCGCCTGGGCGTCCCGGTCGATGCCGATCAGACGCGCCCGGGGCGAGGCCTTGAGGAACGCGATGGTATGTCCGGCCAATCCCAGGGTGCAGTCCACGGCCACGGCGCCGTCATGGTCCAGCGCCGGCGCGACCAGCTCGACGCAGCGTTCGAGCAGCACGGGTTGATGGATGGTTGCATAGTCGTTCATCAGAATTCCACCGCCGGTAGTACGTCGTTCTCGATATCGGAGTAGCGCTGCTCCTTCTCCGCCAGATACGTCTGCCACGCCTCGCGGTTCCAGATCTCGGCACGCGTGCCCACGCCAATCACCACAATGTCCTCCCCCAGATCCGCATAATCCCGCAGAATCTGCGGCACCAGCACACGGCCTTGCTTGTCGGGCACCTGGTCGGACGCGCCCGACAGGAACACGCGCAGGTAGTCGCGGGTGTCCTTGTCCCCCACCGACGCACGCTGGATCTGCATGGCCATATGCCGAAACTGGCTGATCGGCAGCAGATACACGCACCGTTCCTGGCCTCGGGCCAGCACCACGCCGCGGCCGAGCATGGAACGGAACTTGGCCGGCAACGCCATGCGTCCCTTCGCGTCGATCTTCGGCGTGAACGTGCCCAGCAGCAACGGCGGCAGCTGCAGCATATCCATGTCATCCCCGCCTGCGGGAGGTTGCTGCTGTGCAAAGACGTCGTCATTCACAGCTCCACCTCCTTCAGCCTGGCATTGGGTACACTCCGACCTGGGTCGCTTCACCACTTTACCCCACGACTTTCCACAAAACCCCACTTATCCACAAAACACTTACCCTTTTCCGATGGTTTTCCCACTTGAGGACGCATATCGACGAGACAGACGCCGCGGCGGTCCGCCTCACAGGCGTCGCTCGCCGCAATCCGAACGATTCGTAGCGGCCTTGCGGTACATTGGATTGCCTGAGTTTTCGGAGGAAGGGACAGTACATATGCCGGGTTACGCCGAACAGTTGCAGGAGGAGCAGCACGCCGTCGACCGCGCCTACGGTCGCCTCGACGCCCTGCGCGCGCAGGCTCGCGCACGGCTTGACGCCGTCAGGGCCGCCGGTTCGCACGGCTCCCCCACCCAGCGCACCGAGCGCGATTCGTTCGCCACCATGTACGAGGACCGTCTGACGCAGCTGCGTGCCGTGGAGGACCGCCTGATCTTCGGCCGGCTCGACAACACCGCCGGCGAGCGCCGCTACATCGGGCGCATCGGCCTGTCCAGCGAGACGCATGAGCCGATCCTGACGGATTGGCGAGCGGAGGCCGCCCGCCCGTTCTACGAGGCGACCCCATCGCACCACGGTGACATCGTCATGCGTCGCCATATCACGCTGAACTTCCGCGAGGTGGTGGGCGTGGAGGATGAGGTGCTCGACGTGCATTCCGAGCAGGTCGGCAAGGCCTCGTCCGCCGGCACGCTGACCGGCGAGGGCGCGCTGCTGGCCTCGCTGAGCTCGCGGCGCACCGGCAAGATGACCGATATCGTGGCCACCATCCAGGCCGAACAGGACCGCATCATCCGCTCCGACCTCGGCCATGCCGTCGTCGTCCAGGGCGGACCGGGCACCGGCAAGACCGCGGTGGCGCTTCACCGCGCCGCCTACCTGCTGTACACCCACCGCAGCATGCTCGACCGCTCCGGCGTGCTGGTCATCGGCCCCAGCTCGGCGTTCCTGCACTACATCGATCAGGTCCTGCCCTCGCTCGGCGAGACCGGTGTGGTCAGCCGCACCATCGCCGACCTGATCCCCGGATTCAACGCCACCGCCACCGATACGCCCCGGGCCGCCCAGCTCAAGGGCGAGCAGCGCATGGCCAAGGCCATCGCCAACGCCGTCGCCGCGCGCGAACGCGTGCCCCGTACCCTGCCGGTGGTCCGTATCAACGGGTTCGCGGTCGCTATGAAGCCCTCCGACGTCGAACAGGCCATCGCTGACGCGCGGCGCACACGCCAGCCGCACAACAAGGCGCGCGAGACCTTCGTCCGCAGCATGCTGGAGGCCCTGCGCACCCGATACGTCGAACAGCTCGACTACACCCCGGAGCAGCCGGAGCTCACCGACGTCATGCAGCAGCTGCGCATGAACGACACCGTCAGGCACACGTTGAATCTGGCCTGGCTGCCGATGACCGGCCCGTGGCTGATTGACCAGCTGTTCTCCAAGCCTGCCCAGTTGCGGCGGTTCGCACCCTGGTTGTCCGATGACGACATCGCCGCGCTGACCCGAGACAAGGGTGCCGCACTGACCCAGTCGGACATCCCGCTCCTGGACGAGGCCATGGAGCTGCTGGGTCCCGATCCGCGTGCGGCGGCCCGCAAGGCGGCCGCCGACGCGCAGCGCGCCGAAGAGGAGCAGTACGCGCGGGACACCCTGGCCCAGGCCGGCATCGGCTCCGGCATCGTGACCTCGCAGATGCTCGTCGACCAGATCAACGGCATGGATGCGGAGCTCACCGCACAGCGCGCCGCGGCCGACCGCGAATGGACGTACGGGCACATCGTGGTGGATGAGGCACAGGAGCTCACCGCGATGGACTGGCGTATGCTGATCCGCCGCTGCCCTTCGCGCTCATTCACGATCGTGGGCGATGTGGCGCAGACCTCGGCGCTGGGCGGCACACGCGCCTGGCGGCACACGATGGACCGGCTCTTCGGCGAGGACAACTGGGACCTCAACGAGCTGACGATCAACTACCGCAACCCGCAGGAGGTTTCGGACCTGGCGTCTCGATTCGCCCGTTCCGAAGGCCTGTACATCTCCACGGTGAACGCGGTGCGCACGATGCCCGACTCGGTCGAGCGGCTGACCGTGCCGACCGAAGCCGAGCTGCATGCCGCCGTGGCACGGCAGGTGGTGGCCCTGACCGACCGCTTCGTCTCGTCGGACGGCACGGGCCGGGTGGCGGTTATCGTGCCGCAGACACGGCTCGCCGATTTCCGCGGCACGGTGCGCACGGCGCTGCAGGAGGCGTTCAGCGAGCAGGAGTTCGCGCGTCTTGACGCGCAGAGCGCGTGGGACGAGCAGGTCTGCGTCTGCACCACACAGGACGTCAAGGGTCTGGAATACGACGCGGTTATGGTGGTCCAGCCCGCGGCGATCGACCAGGAGGCCCCCTCGCGCCTGACCGCGGCGGCCGACCTGTATGTGGCGATGACCCGGCCGACCCAGCGTCTGCTTATACTGCGGACAAACGCGGACGAATCCGAGCTGCCGCTATAGCATGGGGTTATGCCTCAAGCACTGTTATTGGAGAATATTCATCCGTTCGCGGCCGAGTCCCTACGCAAGCACGGGTTCGACGTCGTCACGCTCAAGGGCGCACTGAACGAGGACGAGCTGATCGACGCGCTGGACGGCGTGGATCTGCTCGGCATCCGCTCCAAGACCTCGGTGACGCGCAAGGTCATCGACGCCCGCCCCGGGCTTTCGGCCGTCGGCTGCTTCTGCATCGGCACCAACCAGGTCGATCTGGAGTATGCGGGCACGCACGGCGTGGCCGTGTTCAACGCGCCGTATTCGAACACGCGTTCCGTGGTCGAGCTGGTGATCTGCGACATCATCTGCCTGATGCGGCGCGTACCCGCCCACACCCATCATCTCAAGCACGGGCTGTGGGACAAGTCGGCGTCCGGATCGCATGAAGTGCGGGGCAAGACGCTGGGCATCATCGGCTACGGCAACATCGGCGCACAGCTGTCGGTGCTGGCCGAAGCGCTGGGCATGCGCGTGGTGTTCTATGACATTGACGAGAAGCTGGCGCTGGGCAACGCCCACCGCTGCGACACCCTGGAGGAACTGCTCGAACAGTCCGATGCGGTCACGCTGCATGTGGACGGCCGCAAGTCGAACATCGGGTTCTTCGGCGAGGACCAGTTCGCCGCCATGAAGCAGGACGCGATCTTCATCAACTGCTCTCGGGGGTTCGTGGCCGATCTCGACGCGCTGAAGCGGCATCTGGATTCGGGACACCTGTCCGGCGCTGCGGTGGATGTGTGGCCGGTGGAGCCCAAGAAGACCGGCGATCCGTTCATCACGCCGCTGGCCGATATGGACAATATGGTGCTGACGCCGCATATCGGCGGCTCCACGCTGGAGGCCCAGGAATCCATCGGCCATTTCGTGACGCAGCGGCTTGAGGATTACTGGACCAAGGGGGCCACGTCGCTGTCGGTGAATTTCCCGCAGCTGGCCCTCGGCGACTGCGCCGGCGCAGCCCGCATCATCCACCTCCACGCCAACCTGCCCGGCGTGCTGGCCGATATGAACAACGTGCTCGGCGATGCGAACATCAACATCTCCGCGCAGTCGCTCGGCACGCAGGGCTCGCTGGGCTATGTGGTCACCGACGTGTCACAGGTGCCGGACGACGCGACGATGGACGCCATCGCGGCGATCGAGGGCACGATTCGCACACGCGTGATTCGCTGACCGCTGCCGGCGATCGGCGTCATTCCGCCTGATGCATCCTCAATTGATCGATGGCCTGCTGGAAATCCTCCAGGCCATCGAAATTCTGGTAGACGCTGGCGAACCGCAGGTACGCCACAACGTCGAGTTCGCGTAGCGGTTCCAGGATCGCACGGCCCACATCCTCGGACCTGACCTGGGCCAGCCCCCTGGAGCGCAGATCCTCCTCCACGCGTTGCCCCAATGCCTTGAGATCGTCCTCGTTGATCGGACGCCCCTGACAGGCCTTGCGCACTCCGGAGATGACCTTGTTGCGGTCGAATGGCTCCACATTGCCGGAATTCTTCAGCACCAGCAACATGGTGGATTCGACGGTGGTGAACCGCTTCCCGCAATGCGTGCATTCACGACGGCGGCGAATCGAGTGGCCGTCATCGCTAATACGCGTATCGACGACCTTCGTATCGGGGTTTTGGCAAAACGGACAGTGCATGGCCTCAAGAATACCCCGAACGGGTGGATTCCAAGCGTGTCGCTATGCCAACGGCACCACGATGCGCTGCCCTGTCTGCAACGCGGACGACGGGAGGTTGTTCAGCGCCTTCAGCTGTTCCACCGTTTCCGACACGTCGCCGCCTTCCGGCGTGATCGATGAGGCATAGACCCACAGCGTATCACCCGGGCGAACCGTGTACGTCGTCACCTGTATGGCGCCCAAGTCCGACCGCGCATCCCGTGCGCCGATCATGCCGAGGCAGCCCCACGCCAGCAGCGTGCACAGCACCACCGCGATCACGCGCCCGCGCACCGTCAACCGCCCATGCCGCGCAGCCGCAGCGCCACGCGTATGATATTCCGCCCCCACAGTGGCACGACGCCCCGCCGCAGCATTGGTGTCCGCAATCCTTGTTTCGATCACCATGGCTACCACCATTCCTTTCGAACATGTGTTCTATCGAACATCTGTTCTGATTCTCGCACAGATGTTCGACAACCACAACCCACAAACTCGAACAGATGTTTGATTTCACATGGTTTTCACGTTATGCTGGAAACAACCGCAACGAAAGGAGCAGCCATGGGCACCGCCCTCTCCACCTCGAAACCCACTGCGCCCGAGTCGGACAGCGCACAGCTGACCGATCGCCAGCGCAAGGTGCTGGACGCCATCAAGGCGCATGTCGCCGCCCACGGCTTCGCCCCATCCTTTCGGGAGATCGGCGAGGCATCCGGACTGAAAAGCCCCTCGTCGGTGAAGCATCAGCTCCAGGTGCTCGCCGACAAGGGCCTTATCCGCATGAACGCCAACAAGGGCCGCGCCATCGAACTGGTCGAGGAGGAGCCCCCCACACCGACGGCCACCATCGTGCCGTTCCCGCTGCCGCAGGACAGCCCGGAATCCATCACGGCATCGCGCGACGTGCCGCTGGTCGGACGCATCGCCGCAGGCGTGCCCATCACCGCGGAACAGCATGTCGACGACGTCATGCGCCTGCCCGAACGCCTGACCGGCACCGGCAACCTGTTCATGCTGGAGGTGCATGGCGATTCGATGGTGGACGCCGCGATCTGCGACGGCGACTTCGTGGTCATTCGCGAACAGAACACGGCCCAGAACGGAGACATCGTCGCGGCGCTGCTGGATGACGAGGCCACCGTCAAGACCTTCCGCAAGGATAACGGCCACATCTGGCTCATCCCGCACAACCCCGCCTACTCCCCCATCGACGGCACCCACGCCCAGATCATGGGCAAGGTCGTCACCGTGCTGCGCAAGCTGTAGGGCAGCCGACGGCCCGCATGGGCATCGAGCGGCCATACGGGCCCCACGCGTATCGCAAGCCCGCCCGAACGCCTTGCAGACTACGTGTGCAATTGTTCGGCACTCGGGGAATCGTAGCCCTCCGGCTCCAACTGGAAGGTCGTGTGTCCGATCGACACCGGGAAATGCTCGCGCAGGCAATCCTGCATCCGCGCCAACACATCGCCGGCCTGCCGCATCGTCACATCGCGGTCCACCACCACATGCGCCGTCAGGATCGGCATGCCGGTCGCCACGGTGCTGGCGTGCAGGTCATGCACAGCCACCACATGCGGCACCCCCTCCAGATGACGGCGCACCTCATCCAGGTCCAGCCCCTCGGGCGTCTCCTCCAACAACACGCGTCCGGCCGAAACCAGCAGCCGCACGGCACGGGGAATCATCAACAACGCGATCAGGCCACCGGCCATCGCATCGAACCCGGACCAGCCGGTCGCCATCATCACCACGGCGGACACCACCACGGCCACGGAACCCAACGCATCGTTGAGCACTTCCAGGAACGCCGCCTTCATGTTCATGTTGTCCTCGCGGTTCGACGCCAACACCAACATCGACCCGCAGTTGGCCGCCAAGCCGAGAATGCCGAAGCACAGCAGTAGGCGCGCATCGTGCACATCCTCGCCGCGTCCGCCGAACAGGCGCATGCCGGCCTCCACCAACGCGTACACCCCCACGAACAGCAGCACCGTGGCGCCCTCGGCCGCCGTGATGACCTCCAGTCTGGACCAACCCCACGTGCGCGTGCCATTCGGCCGGCGCCGCATCAGCACCGCGGTGACCGCCGACGCCGCCAGCACGGACATATCGGTGAGCATGTGGCCGGCGTCCACCAGCAACGCCAATGACCCGGTGACGATTGCGCCGACCACCTCCGCCACGAATACCGATCCGGTCAGCGCCAGCGTCGCCATCAGACGGCGCTGATGCCCCCTGCCATCAGGCGAGACCCCATCGGGCACGCTTCCACTTCCATGCACATGCGCCATTCCCGTTCCTCCAATCCACCTCCCACCATAGACGGCTTTATTGAGAATTGCAATATATCGATAACGATTTTCGTTGATATAAAGCCAATTCAACATGCTTATCATTCTCAATAAGCAGATCACAGGACGGTATGCGCCCCAATCCCCGCGGACATGTCGCCGCGCAGCGGGGCTGACGGCATGCAGCCCGAGCTTCGCCCGGTACGCCCATGCCTCAACGCGGAAAGCCCCGACATATGTCGGGGCTTTCTCGGGAAACGGATAACGGACGGCCTGTCAGAAGCCGAACTTGGCCGCGGTCTCCTTCAGCGTCTCGGCGGAGCGCTTCAGCGCGGCGAGCTCGCGGTCGGACACCGGGGTGTTGATGCGCGAGTTCACGCCCTGGCGGTTGATCAGAGTCGGCACGGACATGCACACATCGGAGATGCCGTGGAAGTCGTCCAGCATCGAGCTGACCGGCAGGATGCGGTTCGCGTCGTGCAGCACGGCCTCGATGATGTCCACGCCGGACATGGCGATGGCGTAGTTGGTCGCACCCTTGCCCTGGATGATGCGGTAGGCCGCGTTCTTGACCTCCTGATGGATCTCCTCGCGCTTGTCGGCGTCAAGCGGCTCATGGCCGGGCAGCGGCTTCCAGTCGCACATCGGCACGCCGCCGATGGTGGCCGACGCCCACAGCGGGACCTCGGAATCACCGTGCTCGCCGGCGATGTAGGCATGCACGTTCTTGACGTTGACGCCGGTCTGCTGCGCGATCAGGAAGCGCAGACGGGCGGAGTCCAGATTGGTGCCGGAACCGAACATCTGGTTGGACGGCAGGCCGGACAGCTTGAGCGAGACATGGGTGACGACATCCACCGGGTTGGTGATGAGCATATAGATGGCGTTGGGCGCCACATTCACCACGCTCGGGATGATGGACTTCATGATGTTGATGGTTGCACCGGCAAGATCGAGACGGGTCTGCCCGGGCTTCTGACGGGCGCCTGCGGTGATGACGACCATGTCGGCGTCACGGCAGATCTCCACGTCGTCGGAACCCTGCAGGGAGACGGTCGGGAAGAAGCTGGAGCCGTGCTGCATATCGAGCACCTCGGCCTCGACGCGGTCCTTGGCGATGTCCTCGAGGACGATCTCTCGAGCCACACCGCGCTGGGCGGCGGCGAAGGCCAGCGTGGAGCCGACGGCTCCGGCACCGATGATGGCGAGCTTTGTGGGCTTAATGGGGGAATCCACCATGTTGCGACCTCTCTTAGCGGAATGCAAACCCCCGGGGAGCGCCCGGGTTTCTTCTAGACAACACCTTTACTTTATCCACACTACGTGACGTTTCAAAAACGACATACGATACCACGAATTGTGATGTTGCTCACGTTCACGGGCATAATCGGTACGTTCCGACGCATAACGAGCACCCCACCCATGCGGTCGCACGTCAGCCGATCGACTGCTCCACGATCTGCGCGGCCAGCACGCCGTCGACCTCGGCCTCAAGCATGACGCCGTCACCGCGGTATTCCACGCTCTCGACCTTGCCGTACTCCCTGACGCGGGACAGCAGCGAACCGGCCGTATACGGCAGAAGCGCGGAAACGTGCACGTTCGGCGTCGGCAGCATCGATTCGACCTGCGTCCGCAGCGCCTCGATGCCCTCCCCCGTGGCGGCGGAGACGATATGCGCCTCGGGCGCGAGCGCGGCGATGCGTTCGCGCGCGGCCTCGTCCATCATGTCGGCCTTGTTGAACGCGATGACGACGGGGATGTTCCCCACGCCTTCGATGTCGGAGAGCACCTCGTTGACCGCGTCGATCTGCGAGAACGGATCGGGATGCGAGCCGTCTACGACATGGAGGATCAGATCGGCCTCGCCGACCTCCTCCAGCGTGGATTTGAACGCCTCGATGAGCTGGGTGGGCAGCCGGCGCACGAAGCCGACCGTATCCACGTAGGCGTAGAGACGGCCGTCCTTGGCCCGCGCCCGGCGCACGGCCGTGTCCAGGGTGGCGAACAGCGCGTTCTCCACGAGTTCCGCGGATCCGGTCAGGCGGTTCGTCAATGACGATTTCCCGGCGTTCGTGTATCCGACGACGGCGACCGTGGGCAGTCCGAACCGGCGGCGGGACCCGCGCTTGACGTCGCGCGTCGGGGCCATCTGGGCGATTTGCTTGCGCAGCCGGGCGATGCGGTTGCGGATCACGCGGCGGTCCATCTCGATCTTCGTCTCGCCCGGGCCACGGGAGCCGATGCCGCCGTCGGCGCCCGCCGCCCGTCCGCCGGCCTGCCGGGACAGCGAGGCGCCCCAGCCGCGCAGTCGCGGCAGCATGTACTGCAACTGGGCGAGCTCCACCTGCGCCTTGCCCTCACGGCTGGTGGCGTGCTGGGCGAAGATGTCGAGGATCACGGCGGTGCGGTCCACCACCTTGACCTTGGTGACGTCCTCCAGCGCGCGGCGCTGGCTCGGCGGCAGGTCGTCGTCCACGATGATGGTGTCGGCCTCCTCGCGTGCCACGATGCCCGCGATCTCCTTGGCCTTGCCGGAACCGACGTATGTGGCCGCGTCGGGGCGGTACCGGTGCTGCAGCAGACCGTCGCAGACCTCGGCGCCCGCGGTTTCGGCGAGCGCGGCGAGCTCACGCAGCGACTCCTCGGCCTGGGCCTGCGTGGTGACGGCGCTCGACCAGACGCCGACCAGTACCACGCGTTCCAGCCGCACCTTGCGGTATTCGACCTCGGTGACGTCCTGCATCTCACCCAAGCCGACGACGTGCCTCAGGGCGTTGCGCCCCTCGCGCTCCTCCCACAGCTCGTCGGAGTCGGAGGCGGCACCCGAGCCGCGCCGGTCGTCGTCGAGCAGCACCTCCGATTGTTCGGACAGCACGTCGCGGCGCGCGTCGGAATCCTCGCCATTCGCCGACCGTGCACCGTGTTCCGGCATCCGCATGCCATCCTCCGGCACGGCGTCCAAGGTCGCGGATTCCAATCCATTCTCGGCTGTCAGTTCGTTGTATTCTGCCAAATTCCACCTATCGTCTTCGAACCATGGTCCAGATCAACGTCTCATTATCCGTATCCACACCGACAACATCGGGCCGTGCACGGCGACGGCCCGCACGCCGCCGCCACCGCGGACGGCCGTGCAACCCGGCGACCGCCGATGCGGCCTCCCCTCACCGGCGTACAATCGGCTAGACGGATGTCCGGGCCGGCATCGCCCACGACACGACAAGGATGGATCGACGACTAATGAGCGAACAGTACTTCTCGGCGGCGCCCGCCTCGCAGGATGCGCGCCGCATGCTGCATGTGACGCTGCGCGGGTTCGAGGCCGCGATGGAAACCTCGAACGGCGTGTTCTCCGGCTCCCGACTTGATCTGGGGACCTCGGTGCTGCTGCGCCACGCACCCGAGCTGCCAGAACACGGCACGTTCCTGGATCTGGGCTGCGGCTGGGGCCCTGTGGCGGTTGCGATGGCCCAGGAGTCGCCCGAAGCCGACGTATGGGCCGTGGACGTGAACGAACGCACGCTGGATCTGACGGCCGGCAACGCCAGACGCAACGGCTGCGGGCGCGTGCACGTCGTGCAGACCGACGAGTCCGGCGCACCGCTGCTCGACCAGCAGGTGCCCGGCGCGGAACCGATGCCCGAGGGGACGACCTTCGACGCGATCTGGTCGAACCCGCCGATCCGCATCGGCAAGGAAGCGCTGCACACGCTGCTGATGGCCTGGCTGCCACGGCTCAACGCCGGCGGCGCGGCATATCTGGTAGTGCAGCGGAACCTGGGCGCCGATTCGCTGATCCCCTGGCTGGCCGGAGCGTTAGGCAACGGGTTCGCGGTGAGCAAATACGCCAGCTCCAAGGGCTTCCGTATCATTGAGATTTTGCGGCAGGCCTGAATCCCGGTCCCGTATGCCGCACGGAACGTAGGGCGCGCGGGATGCGCGTGCAGAGGTGAGCGGAAGCGGAAGAAGGGTTATGAGGTTCGAGTATCCGAAGGAGCTGCCGGTCAGCGCGGCCAAGGACCAGATCGCGCAGGCCGTGCGCACCTCGCAGGTCGTCATCGTCTCCGGCCAGACCGGTTCCGGCAAGACCACGCAGCTGCCGAAGATCCTGCTCGAACTCGGCCGCGGCTCGCACGGCCATCAGATCGTGCACACGCAGCCCCGCCGACTGGCCGCACGCACCGTCGCCGAACGCATCGCCTCCGAGATGGGGGTCAGGCTCGGCGACGAGATCGGCTATCAGGTGCGGTTCACCGACGAAAGCTCCCCGAAGACCCGACTGCGCGTGGTCACCGACGGCATCCTGCTCGCGCAGATCCAGCGCGACCCGCAGCTGAGCCGGTACGACACCATCATCATCGACGAGGCGCATGAGCGCAGCCTCAACATCGACTTCCTGCTCGGCTACCTGACGGCGCTGCTCCCCCGCCGCCGGGATCTGAAGCTCATCATCACCTCCGCCACCATCGACTCGGTCAAGTTCCAGGAGCATTTCGAACACGCGTTGCACGCGCCGGTGCCGGTGATCGAGGTGTCCGGACGCACCTACCCGGTGCAGATCGTCTACGAGCCGCTGGGCACCGCGCCCGCGCTGATGCGGTCCGTGCCCGGATTCGAAACCGGCGCGATGCCCGGCGAACAGGCGTATGCGGAGCTGTCGGCCGCACCGACCGCCTCCGAACGGGAAGGCCGGGGCCGCGAGCGCGAAACCCCGATCGACATGCCCACCGCCGTGGCCCGCGCCTGCGCCGAGCTGGTCATCCATTCCAGCCATGCGGCCGGCCCCCGCGACATCCTGGTCTTCGCCTCCGGCGAGCGCGACATCCACGAGTTCGAGGCCGCCCTGAGGCACCATTACGGGCCGCGCGCCGCCGATATGCGCCGCCCGGACGCCATCGAGATCGTGCCGTTGTTCGCGCGGCTGTCCGCCAAGGAACAGCATCGGGTGTTCGAGGCACACACGCATCAGCGCATCATCATCGCCACGAACGTGGCCGAGACCTCGCTGACGGTGCCGGGCATCCGGTATGTGGTGGATCCGGGCACGGCCCGCATCTCCCGGTATTCGAAAACCGCCAAGGTGCAGCGTCTGCCGATCGAGCCGATCAGCCAGGCCAGCGCCGACCAGCGGTCCGGCCGATGCGGACGTGTGGCCGACGGCATCGCCATCCGCCTGTACAGCCGCGAGGATTACGAGACGCGTCCGCGCTTCACCGAGCCGGAGATCCTGCGCACCTCGCTGGGCGCGGTGGTGCTGCACATGCTCAGCGTGGGCGTGGCCCGCACCGCCGAGGACGTGACCACGTTCGGGTTCATCGACCCGCCGGATATGAAGGCCGTCTCCGACGGCTTCAACGAGCTGGTGGAGCTCAAGGCCATCGCCCGCCGTCAGGGCGGCGTGATGCTGACGCATATCGGCCGCCAGCTGGCCCGCATCCCGATCGATGTGCGTCTGGGACGCATGGTGATCGAGGCGGCGCGCTCGACCACGCCGAACACGCTGGCCGCCGTGCTGGTGGTGGTGGCGTTCCTGAGCCTGCAGGATCCGCGCGAGCGCCCGGAGGAGAACCGCGACGAGACCGACCGCATCCACAACCGTTACGCCGACCCGTCCAGCGACTTCCTGACCGCGTTGAACATCTGGGACCGCGTGTTCCAGGCCGACGGCAACCCCAGCAACTCGGCGTTGCGGCGCATCTGCAAAACCGAGTATTTCAGCTGGCTGCGCATGCGCCAGTGGAAGGATCTGGTCACGCAGCTGACCGAGATGTGCCGCGAGTTCAAGTTCAAGGTTGGCGAGCCGATCCCGATCTCCCGCCCGGATCTGAAGATCCGCCAGCTGCCGATCAACCAGCAGGCGGCGCACGCGTTGTGCTGCTCCTGGGATGCGCAGGGCATCCACACCTCCATGCTGGCCGGTCTGCTCTCGATGATGGGCATGCAGGTGCTGCGCGAGCCGAAGGCCTCGGATTTCGCCGGTCTCAAGGGTGCGGCGAAGGCGCGGGCGATGAAGCGCGCGCAGAAGATGGCGAAGAACGACTATCAGGGCGCGCGCGGCACGCGGTTCGCGCTGTTCCCGGCCTCCAGCGTGGCCAAGTCCACGCCGCCGTGGGTCATGAGCACCGAGCTGGTGGAGACCAGCCGCCTGTGGGCGCGGTATTCGGCCGCCATCGACCCGGCGTGGGCCGAGCCGCTGGCGGGCAACCTGACCCGCACCACCTACGCCGAGCCGCACTGGTCCGGCTCGCGCGGTTCGGCCGTGGCGAGCGCGAAGGTGCTGCTGTACGGTCTGCCGATCGTGCAGGACCGCACCGTGCAGTGGGGGCGGATCAACCCGCCCGAGGCGCGCGACTTCCTGATCCGCCAGGGACTGGTGGAGGGCGACATCCAGCAGCGGTTCCAGCATGACGCATTCGTCCAGCGCAACCTGGAAGTGTTGGATGAGGCCGCGGAGGATGCGAGCCGCACGCGTCAGCTGGCCGGCACGGTGAGCGACGAGGACCTGTTCGACTTCTACAACGCGCGGATTCCCAACGACGTGACCTCGGTGGCCGATCTGGGCAAGTGGTGGAAGAGCGTGTATGACGACGATCCGCACCTGCTGGATTTCGATCCGGAGAAGGTGGAGCGCCTGGCCGACACGGAGTCGGTGAGTCTGTCCGATTACCCGGACCAGTGGCATACGCTCGGCACCGATGGCACGCCGATCGACCTGAAGCTGAGCTATGTGTATGATCCGCAGGCACAGGATGACGGCGTGACCGTGCACATCCCGTTGAAGGCGCTCTCCCGCCTGACCCCTGAGCAGTTCAGCTGGAATGTGCCGGGCCTGTTGGACGAGCTGATCGTGGGGCTGATCAAGGCGCTGCCCAAGGCGCTGCGCGTGCAGTTCGTGCCGGCGCCGGACACGGCCCGCCGCATCCGTGCATGGATCGACGAGCATTATCCGGATCTGCCCGGCTCCGGCGACCGGCAACGGCCGAATACGCCGCCGCAGGACGCGCCGGTGGAGGTGGTCCCCGGCACGGGTGGCGCCGCCTGGCCGGACTTCGCGCATGTGTTCACGCAGGCCGCCATCCACACGGTCGGCGCGCAGATTCACCCCGAGGTGCTGGGCCCGGATCTCATGGCCAGGCTCACGCCGTATCTGCGGATGACGTTTGCCGTGGAGCAGCAGCTGCCGCCGGCGAAGAACCAACGCGGCCGCCGGCATGCCCGCGGGCCGGTCAAGACGTTGGGCACCGGCAAGGATCTCAACGCCCTGCAACGCCGGTTCGCGCAGGAGGCCGAGTCCTCCGCCCGGCAGATGGTGCAGCGCAAGGCCCGGGCCGCCGGCGATCAGGGCAAGCTGGTCGAGCAGGCGAACCTGCTGCAGAAGGCCGGGGCGACCACCGAATCCCGGGCCGCCATGCTGTGGCGCGGCGCGTTGGACGCGCTGCGGCTGCCTTCAGAGCGCGTCTCCTCGCGTTGGCTGGGGGCAGAGGCGCTGATGCTGGCCTCCGCGCCGTATCGGTCCACCAAGGACCTTGTCGAGGATCTGCAGCTGGCCGCCGTCAAACGGCTGCTGCCACACATCGATGATCTCGCCGACGACGCCGCGCTGGCCGAAGCCGTGGCGGACATCGCCCAGGTGTTCGAGGATACCGTATACGCGGTTGCGCATGATGTGATCGCCGTGCTCAAGCGCTACGCCGAGATCGACAAGGCCGTCTCCGGTCCCGCCGACCTGCCTATGCTCTCGGTGCTGCAGTCCATCCGCGAACACATCGCCACGCTCGTGCACCCCGGGTTCATCGGCGCCACGCCCCCGGCCTCGCTGCCGCGCCTGGCCACGTACCTGCAGGCCGACCTGCTGCGCCTGAACAAGGCCAAGGCCGACAAGAACCGTGATGTGCGCTGGGCGTGGGAGGCCGACGAGGCCCGGCAGCTCGTGGACGCCGCCGTGTCCAGGGCCAAGGCCGAACCGGCCGGCCCGCGGCATGAGTCGCTGACCAAGCAAGCGGACGCCGCCCGTTGGATGCTGGAGGAGTTCTACGTCTCGCTCTGGGCGCAGGAGCTCGGCACCTCCGGCCCCGTGAGCCTGCAACGCATCCGCAAGGCGCTTCAGTAGGGAACGCCGATGAATCAACGCTCATCTTCCAAACAACGCCGCCCCAAGACGACACGGAAAAAATCCGTTGCCCGCAAGCCCCTCCGCAGATGGCTGCGCACATGGAAGCGGGCGCGCTTCAGGCAGCGCCTGGCGATGATTCTGGTGCCGCTGGTGGCCGTCATCTGCGTCACCGCCCTGGTCGTCGGCCTGACGACGTTCGTCCGGTGGCGCCGTGAGGTGGATGCCGCCACGGCGGCGCAGGACGCCACCGCGCAACGCTACGGCTTCAATCCGGGCAATATCATCTCCGACGGCCAGTTCTTCAACGAACATGCGATGAGCCAGGCCGAGGTGCAGGCCTTCCTGGACCAGCAGGGCGGCGCCCTGGCCTCGATGCGCTTCGATACCGCATCCCATCCGGCCGACGAGCTGTGCGAAGCCTATGAGGGCGCAACCGACGAATCGGCCGCCGCCGTCATCGACAAATCCGCCCGGGCCTGCGGCATCAGCCAGAAGGTGCTGCTGACCATGCTGCAGAAGGAACAGCATCTGGTCACCGCCACCGCCCCCACCGATTTTCAGATCCGCGCCGCCATGGGGCTGAGCTGCCCAGACGACGCGAACTGCGATCCGGCGTACGCCGGATTCTTCAACCAGGTATACGGCGCCGCCCGACGCTACCGCTATTACCTGAACCATCCCGACGACTACGCCTACCACGCCGGACGGTTCAACTACGTGCAGTACAGCCCCATCCCATCCTGCGGCGGCAGCCAGGTCTACATCGAGAACAACGCGACCGCACTGCTCTACGTCTACACACCCTATCAGCCGAATCAGGCCGCATTGGAGGCCGGAACCGGCGAGGGCGACGCCTGTTCCTCCTATGGCAACCGCAACTTCTCGCTGATCTACACCGACTGGTTCGGCAATCCACGCCAGTAATGCGATTCCATGCCCCGCTCCCCCGTACAATGGGGGTGTAACCGCTCGGCGATGAGGGAGGGCAGCACCCATGGGCCTGTTCGGCAATCGCAACACCGATGATTATGTCTCGCCATTCGATGTGGACGAAGCTCCGGACTACGTCGACCCCAGCACCGTGGTCGAACGCGAATCGCAGATCGACGCCAGACAGCACCAGCGCGAGGAACGCCGCCGCAAGGCGCAGAAGCGAGCCGAGCACCGCAAGCAGGAGCATATCGAGCAGGCCTACTACCACACGGGTCAGCCTCCGGCATCATATCCGCAGCCGAACATCCCGCCATCGCAGCCGGCCGGTACCGCACGTCCCACCACCAATCCCGTGGTCAACGCGGCGAACCGGCCCAAGCCGCAGACCAAGCGTCCACTGGCCGCCAAGCTGGGCATTGTGGTCTTCCTGCTGGTCGTCGCCACGATACTCGGCAACACGTTCAGCGTCCTGCTGGTCATTGGAGCGGTCATCGTCCTGATCCAATCCATCCGTTTGCCGAAACCGGATGCCGCCAACGGCGCCGGCCGCCCCACGCCAACGGCATCCCGCACCCCGTCCGCCGCATCATCGCGGACGACATCCTCCCGTCGCACAGTCACCGTTGCCATCACGGTAGCGGTGGTCGTCGCGATCATCGTGGCGGCCTCGGTGATCGGCGTCATCATGGCGCAGCACAACACATCCTCCGGCTCGCTGCGGGGGTCGTTCTCGTGGTCCCCCGATGACGAGGACGACCACAACTACACGGAGCCGGAACCGGAGACGTTCGAGCGAACAGGCACGCTGGCCGATGACTACGATGACGAACGCATGTCGTTCACGATCACCCGGGCGTACGCAGGCATCAACGACGACCTCGACGCCCGCACCGTCGTCATCGAGCTGGAGGCCTCCAACGAGGGATCGGTCGCCACATCGCTCAGTTCGATGGGCGATCTTGAGGTGTTCCAGAACGGCGTGGGACTCCGCGATACCTATCTGTATATCGGCAACGACGCCGACGTGCTGGCCGGATACGACCCGTCGGCATCGATCAACGAGATCCTGCCCGATGCCACGGCGACCATCACCATGGCCTACACGTTGCGCGACGACACCACGCCGCTGGATGTCAGGCTCAGCGACTATTCCGGCGACACCACCATCCGATCGGCGTTCGAGATCGGCGAGGACACGCCCGAAGCGCCGTTCACGCAGATCGATTCCTCCGAGCTGCCGGAGGTGCCGGAGGCCACGGACACCGATGGCATGACGACGGTCCGCGACTGGGACGACACCGTCATCGCCGACGTGCGGGTCGACGACATCGCGCTGGGGCCTCAAACCTACGAGGGACAGCCCACGGTCATCGTCACCTATCGGTGGATCAACCGCTCCGACGACCCCATCTCGCTGTCCTGGCTCGGCGACATCCAGGCCCTGCTCGACGGCACCGAGCTTGAGACCGCCTATCTGAGCGAACCCCCGACAGGCTACGAAGACGGTTCGAAGTACCTTTCGGTGCTGCCGGGGGCACAGGCCACCGTCACGATCGCCTACGAGCTGCCGCGCACCGACGGAACCGTGAACGCGCGCATCGTCGACTACGACGACACCGTGCTGGTGGAGGGTTCGTCCGAACTGGGCTGAGCCCGCTACCCAGACGTCGCCCTCCCGTCGATTCCTGTTCATCTTTCCGCGGTATCATGCGGAATGCCGGCCATTGACGCCACGGAGAGAGAGAACATGGCGCTGTTCAGACACAACACGAACGATTCCCAATCACCCTTTAATGCCGATGACGCCCCCGCCTACGTCGCACCCGACGCCGACATCGTCCCCGACGAGGAGGAGCCCTCGCCACCGGCTTCCCGGCGACGGACCGGTGTCTCTCCCCGAACGGGGCGTCCGTTTCGGCTCGCATCCATTCCGCAACCGGCACCCCGCACACTCGCACCGAATACCGCCAAGGCGAGCACCCGTCAGGCCCGGCCCGCGACCAAGAGCCGGACGACCGATGATGACGATCCGCGGCCCATCAGCGGCGCGGCCGTTGCCGCCCTGCTGCTGATGATCGTCTCGTTCTTCATACCGGGAACGATACCGGCCATCGTAACCGCCGCCCTCGGCGCGACCATCGGCCTGGTCACGGCGATCAGGATCGAGCCCGCCCTGCGGCGCGGACGCGCGACGGCACTAATCGCCGTGGTCTGCAGCGTACTGATCCTCTTCGATCATGTGCCCATGCTCATGCTCGAATACCGCATCCGCACGATGGATGTCGATGCCGTGATCTCCCGTAGCGCCACCGACGACGACCGGTCACAGAACGAGGAACCCCAGCCCAGCGTTTTCGAAGATTCGGGCACCGTGACCGATGAGGACGAATCCCTCGAACTCGCCATCACCCGCGCGTTCGCCGGACCGCACGACGAAGACGGCGAACGCACCGTATTCGTCTGCGTCGATGCCTGGAACACCGGCAGCGTCACCACCTCGCTCTCGCAACTCGCCACGGCCGACGTCTATCAGAACGGCGTGGCCCTCCCCCACCCGATCTTCGACGGGAACCAGGCGGAATCCTGGGGGTACGAAGGCAACGCGCACGGCATGGAGATCCTGCCCGACGGCACCGCCACGCTGACGTTCGCTTTTGTGCTGCGCGACGAGACCACGCCGGTCGATGTACGGCTGACCGCGCACGATGACATGACGATCATCGAATCGGGATTCACGATCGGCGCGGACACGGCCGGCACGGATCTCACCCGCATGCCGGTGGCCGACCTGCCCGAACCCGAACGGACCGCGCAGGCGGAGCTCTCGCAGATGCATACCGTGGAGTCATACGACGGCAAGCCGCGCGCCGCCGTTCGCGTGACGGGATTGCGGCGCGGGCCGGACCGGTACGACGGCGCGCATACCGTCATCGCGAGTTTCGACTGGTCCAACCAATCGCAGGTGCCGATATCCCTGACCGACTGCTGCGAGATGAAGGCATTCCGCAACGGGGTTGAGATTCAACGCACCGCTCTCGTCGACCCGGTGGAGGGGTATGAGCAGTCCTCCGATCAGATCGACGTGCTGCCCGGGTCGGGGATGACGGTGACGGTGGCCTACGAGGTGCCCTCCTGGGACGGCGACTATACGGTGCAGCTCACGCAGATCAATGACGCCTCCGTCGTCCACGACGAGATGGCCGTCACCGACCCGCAGTAATCCCGATACGCGTGTGCCCGCCGCCAAAAAGGCGACGGACACGACAGTCAAGGGCGGCGAAAACTACTCCTTGGTCATGTTGCGGTAGTCCTCGATGCCCTGCCAGGTCAGGGTGAATCCCTTGACGTTCTTGGCCGCCACGCCCTTGCCGTTCGCATACCACAGCGGCACGGACGGCAGGTCCTTGAACAGGATCTCCTGCGCCTGCCGGTAGTCCCGCTCGGCCGCGTCGTCGGAGGATTCGGCGTTGGCCTTGTCGATCAGCGCATCGAACTCGGGGTTCTTGTAATCGCCGTCGTTCGAGCCCTTGCCGTCGGCCGACTCCGAATCGTACAGCGAATACAGGTAGCTGTATGCCGAAGGATAGTCGGGCCGCCAGCCGGAGCGGAACGCCGTGGTGATCGTACGGTCGGTGATGACGTCACGCATCTCGGAGAACGTCGGGTACGGGGTGGCCTGCGACTCGATGCCCAAGGTGTTGTGGATCGAGTTGCAGATGGCATCGTATATGTCCTTGCCGCCACCGTCGGCGTTGCAGCGGCGACACGATCGGCTACAGCCGTGGCAGATAGGTCTTCAGCTCGTACGGGGTGACCTGGTGGCTGTACTCGTTCCATTCCTGGCGCTTGTTGCGCAGGAAGTACTCGAACGCGTGCTCGCCGATCACGCCGGCCACGAAGTCGGACTTCTCCATGATCTTCAACGCCTCGTCCAGCGATTCGGGCAGCGGCTGGATGCCCATCGCGCGACGTTCGGCGTCGGTGAGCTCCCAGACGTCGTCGCTGGTCGGCTCGCCCAGCGTCAGCTGCTGCTCGATGCCGTCCAGGCCGGCGGCCAGCAGCACCGAGTACGCCAGGTACGGGTTGGCCACCGGGTCGAGCGCACGGAACTCCATGCGGGCCGAATTGCCCTTGCCCGGCTTGTACTGCGGGATGCGCAGCAGCGCGGAACGGTTGTTGTGCCCCCAGCAGATGTAGCTCGGCGCCTCGTTGCCGCCCCACAGGCGCTTGTAGGAATTGACGTACTGGTCGGTGATCGCGCAGATCTCCGCCGCATGGTACAGGATACCGGCGGCGAACTGCCGGGCCGTCAGCGACATGTTGAATTCCTGGCCGGCCTCGTAGAAGGCGTTGGAATCCCCTTCGAACAGGCTCAGATGGGTGTGCATGCCGGAACCCGGCTGGTCGGCCATCGGCTTGGGCATGAAGCTGGCGTAGATGCCGCGTTCGAGCGAGATCTCCTTGACCACGGTGCGGAAGGTCATGATGTTGTCCGCCGCGGTGAGCGCGTCGGCGTACCGCAGGTCGATCTCGTTCTGGCCGGGGCCGCCCTCATGGTGCGAGTATTCCACCGAGATGCCCATCTGTTCGAGCATGTTCACAGTGGCCCGGCGGAAATCCATGCCGGAGCTGCGCGGCACATGATCGAAGTATCCGCCGCCGTCGATCGGGGTCGGCGGCTGCGACCAATCCTCCTGGTTCTCGAACAGATAGAACTCGATCTCGGGGTGCACGTAGAACGTGAACCCCTTCTCCTTGGCCTTGGCCAGCGACTGCTTGAGCACATGGCGCGGGTCGCCCAGCGAGGGCTCGCCGTCCGGGGTCAGCACGTCGCAGAACATGCGGGCGGTGCCCTGCGGGCCGCCACGCCACGGCAGGATCTGGAACGTGGAGGGATCCGGCTTGACGATCATATCGTCCTCGGAGACACGGGTCATGCCCTCGATGGCGGAACCGTCGAACCCGAGGCCCTCCTCGAACGCCGCCTCCAGCTCCGCCGGGGCGATCGCCACCGATTTCAACGTGCCGAGCACATCGGTGAACCACAGGCGGATGAACCGCACATCGCGCTCCTCAACGGTGCGCAGCGCAAACTCTTGCTGTCTATCCATGTCCACCATCCTCCCACGGGTTTGTGTCACATCGTGTTAACACGCGTCGCCGGCGCGACCGCGTCAGGCCGCGGCGACCTCCAGCGCCTCCTGCAGCGTGAAGGCGCGCGCGTACAGCGATTTGCCGAGAATCGCCGAATCCACACCCAACGGCGCGAGCTGTCTGATGGCCTTCAGATCCTCCAGCGAGGAGATGCCGCCGGACGCCGTGACCTTGGCCTCGGTGCGTTCGGCCACCTCGCGCAGCAGGTCGAGGTTCGGCCCGCTCATCATGCCGTCGCGGGCCACGTCGGTCACCACGTACCGCGAGCAGCCCACGGAGTCGAGGAACGCCATCGTCTCGAACAGGTCGCCGCCCTCCTTGACCCAGCCGCGGGCGGCCAGCGTGTGCCCGCGCACGTCCAACCCCACGGCCACGCGGTCGCCGTAGCGGCGGATCACGTCGGCGGTCCACTCCGGGTTCTCCAGTGCGGCGGTGCCGATGTTCACGCGCGCGGCCCCGGCCTCCAACGCGGCCTTGAGGCTGTCGTCGTCGCGGATGCCGCCGCTCATCTCGATATGGACGCGCTCCCCCAGCTCGGCCACGATCGCCTTGAGCTGGTCGCGGTTGTCCCCCGTGCCGAAGGCGGCGTCGAGGTCGACCAGATGGATCCACTCGGCGCCGGATTCCACCCACGCGCGGGCGGCTTCCAGCGGGGAGCCGTAGTCGGTTTCCGAACCGGACGCGCCCTGACGCAGACGCACAGCCTTGCCGTCGCGGACGTCGACGGCGGGAAGCAGGGTCAAAGCCATGATGTGATCCTTTCGATAAGGGGTCTGATCCACAATGCGATCGGTGCCGGCCGACGGCCGTTACAGGATGCCCACCCAGTTGCGCAGCAACCGGGCGCCGGCCTCCGCCGATTTCTCGGGATGGAACTGCGTGGCGAACAGCGGCCCGCGCTCATAGGAGGCCACGAACCGGCTGCGGCCGTACGTGCACCATCCCACATGCTGGGGGGCGTCGCCGAAATCGACCGGCGCGGCATCCGGCCCCAGCGGCGTGGCCTCGGCGGCGGCATACGAATGCACGAAATAGAACCGCGCCCCATCCAGCCCGTCCAGCAGCGTGCTGTTCTCGGGGGCCTCGACCGTGTCCCATCCCATATGGGGCACCACATCCGCATCCAACGGCCCCACCGTGCCGCCGATCAGTCCCAGGCCTGCGGCCGGCACACCGTGCTCGCTGCCATGCTGGAACATCACCTGTTCGCCCACGCATACGCCCAGCACCGGGCGTCCGAGGCGCAGACGGTCAGTCACCACGCGGTCACCACGCACCTTGTGCAGGCCCTCCATGCAGGCGGCGAACGCGCCGACGCCCGGCACCACCAGCCCGTCGGCCTCCAGCGACTGTCGGTAATCCGACGTGAGCGTCACGTCCAGATCCAGATTCGCCAACGCGCGCACCATCGACCGGACATTGCCGAAGCCGTAGTCGAACACCACCACCGAAGTCATGCTTCATCCTTTCACTGTCCACGCCGATGGAGCCACCCACCGTGCGCGTGCCACGGTTATTGAATCTTCGAGGAGCCGCGCCCGAACCGCGTATGCTGGGCGATCACCTTCATGGCGGCCTCACGGTCCAGGCTGCCCGAGTCCACGGTGTGCACGCCCTGCGCGATTACGCCGTCCACCGTACCGATGCCCAACATCAGGTCCTCCACGAACGGCGGGGTCTGGGTGAACAGGATCGGCGGGGCGAAGGTCTGCCCGGGATGTCCCTTCACGTAGAGCGTGGCTTCGAGCTTGTCGGCGCGGTTGACGGCCAGGATGACCGGCATGCCGGACACCACGCAGGTCAGATCCTTGGCGGCCGCCTCGGGGCCGTCGCCGTCCAGATTGCGCAGCACCGCCACCGCGCCCTGCGCGTCCTCCAGACAGGTGGCCGAGACATCGGCCAGCTGGCAGAACGCGGCCAGCAGGTCGGCGGAGGCCAGCTGCGTGATGATCATGGCGGTTTTGGCCTTGTTGCCGAGCAGTCCCTCCAGCTCGTCATCGAACGAGCCGGTCAGTTCGGAGGCGTCATCGGGAACCGTCACGCCGTCGGGCAGCGGACCGCCATCCGCATCCTTAACAGCGGGGTCCGCGCCGGAGGCCTCATCCCGGAATTCCGCCTCGAATCCGGCCAGGGCCGCCTCCAGTTCCTCATCGCTGAACGAGGGGCCGTCGTCCTTGAACTCGTCGGGATTCAATTCGCTCATCACAGCGCCCCCTTCGTGCTCGGGATGCCGTCCACGCGCGGGTCGGGCTCGATGGCGAAGCGCAACGCGCGGGCCACGGCCTTGAACTCCGCTTCGGCGATGTGGTGCGGATCGCGGCCGGCCAGCAGCTGCAGATACAGGCAGATGCCGGCATGCAGCGCGATCGACTCCATGACGTGACGGACCAGCGAACCGGTGAAATGGCCGCCGATCATCGCGTACTCGAAGCCTTCTGGCTCGCCGGAGCACACCACGTACGGCCGTCCGGAGATGTCGACGACAGCCTTGGCGAGCGCCTCGTCCAACGGCACGGTGGCGTCGGCGAACCGGCGGATGCCGCGCTTGTCTCCAAGTGCCTGGCGCAACGCCTCGCCGAAGACGATGGCCGTATCCTCCACGGTGTGGTGCACATCGATGTCGGTGTCGCCGGTGGCGCGGATCCTCAGGTCGATCAGCGAATGCTTGCCGAGCGCGGTCATCATGTGATCGTAGAACGGCACGGAGGTGCTGATGTCGGTCTTGCCGGTGCCGTCCAGGTTCAGCGTCAGTTCAATGCGCGACTCGCTGGTTTCGCGCACGATTGTTGCGGTACGTGCCATCGTTGCTCCTTCCGGGTTGCCGGCATGCGCCGGGCCCTTGCCCATCGGCCGTGTACGGTGCTTCCTTCAGCATAGTGCGGCGTGCGTGCCGTCGGCGTAACGTTGACCGGGTCGGACTGGAATCAGTCCGCGTCCCGGGGTTCCGCCAGCACCTCGGCGAGCGCCGTGCGGAAGCGGGCCATCTCCTCGTCGGTGCCCATGCAGACGCGCAGCCACCCTTCGGGACCGACCACGCGGATCAGCACGCCGCGGTCCAGCAGCTCCCGGAAGATGCGGTCGCGGTCGGCGAAGTGGCCGCCGAACAGCAGGAAATTCGACTCGGACTCGGCCACCTCAAGCGGCCGCCCCTGATACGTCTGGGTTGTCAGCCATGCCGCGGTCTGCTCGCGGATATCACGCAGATGGTCCACGCGGCTCAGCTGCTCGTCGGTGTGTTCGAACGCGGCGAGCGCGGCCGCCTGGGTGATGGCCGACAGATGGTAGGGCATGCGCACGATGCGCAGGCAGTCGATGATGCCCTTGCTGGCGGCCATGTAGCCGACGCGGGCGCCGGCGAAGGCGAAGGCCTTGCTCATCGTGCGGCTGACCGCCAGGTTCGGATGCTCGCCGATCAGGGTCACTGCCGACGGGGTGCCGGGGTTGCGGAATTCGATGTAGGCCTCGTCCACCACCACCACCGGATGCACGCCTTCGGCCGCTCCCGCCACGGGTGCGGTCTCGCAGGCGGCGAGGATCCGTTTGAGGTCGGCCATGTTGAGCGGGGTGCCGGTCGGGTTGTTCGGGCTGGTCAGCAGTACGATCGCCGGATGCACCTCGTTGATGGCCGCGATGGTGCGCTCGACGTTCAACGTGAAGTCCTCGTTGCGGTGCGCGACCCGCCAGGCGGTGAACGTGTCGCGCGCGTACTCGGGGTACATCGAGTACGTCGGATCGCAGCCCAGGGCCGTGCGGCCGGGGCCGCCGAATGCCTGGAAGACCTGCAGCATGATCTCGTTGGAGCCGTTCGCGCCCCACAGCTGGTCCACGCTCAGGTCCACGCCGGATTCACGCTTGAGATACGTGGCGAACGCCTGACGCAGCTCGATGTGCTCGCGGTCCGGATACCGGTTCAGCGTGGGCGCGATCTGACGCACCCGTGCGGCGATCGAATCGCAGACGGCCGGGTCGGGCGCGTACGGGTTCTCGTTGACGTTGAGGCACACCGGCACGTCGAGCTGCGGGGCGCCGTACGGTTCCTCGCCGATCAGATCGTTGCGCAGCGGCAGGCTTGCGGGGATCGACTCGCTCATTTCAGGCCGGCCTCGATTTCCTGCTGGTCCAGCGTCGCCTTGTCGTACGGGTCGGCGACGAAACGGGTGAGCACGCACTCGCCGTGGCCGGGCAGATCCTCGGAGACGGCGAAGGTGTTGATACGTGCGGCGAGCGCCTTGAGGCCCTCCTCGTCATATTCGATGACCTCCACCGGCTTCATGAACGTGTGCACGCCGAGGCCCGCGGCGAAACGCGCGGTGCCGGAAGTGGGCAGCACGTGGTTGGAGCCGGACATGTAGTCGCCCAGCGGCACCGGCGAATACGGGCCGCGGAAGATGGCGCCCGCGTTGCGGATGCGCTTGACGACGGCGTCCGCGTCGGCGGTCTGGATCTCCAGGTGTTCGGCGGCGTATGCGTTGGCCGCGTCGATCGACTGGTCGAGTCCGTCGGTCAGGATGATGCCGGACTGGCGGCCGGTCAGCGAGGTGGCGACGCGTTCGGCGTGCTTGGTGCGCGGCACGCGGCGGTTCAGGCTCTCCTGGGTCTTGGTGGCAATCTCCTCGCTGTCGGTGATCAGGACGGAGCCGGCGAGCTCGTCATGCTCGGCCTGACCGATCAGGTCGGCGGCCAGGTATTCGGAGTTCGCTCCGGCGTCGGCGATGATGGCGATCTCGGTGGGGCCGGCGACCGCGTCGATGCCGACGATGCCGGAGACCATGCGCTTGGCGGTGGCCACGAAGATGTTGCCGGGACCGGTGATCTTATCGACCGGCTCGCACAGCACCTCGCCGTCCTGCGGCTCGGTGCCCTTGGCGCCGTAGGCGAACATGGCGATGGCCTGGGCGCCGCCCACCGCGTACACCTCATCGACGCCGAGGATGGCGCAGGTGGCCAGGATGGTCTTGTCCGGCAGGCCGTCCGCCGTCTTCGGCGGGGTGGCGATGGCCAGCGATTCGACGCCGGCTGCTTGGGCGGGCACCGCGTTCATGATGACCGAGCTCGGGTACACGGCCTTGCCGCCCGGCACGTACAGGCCGACGCGCTGCACGGGGATCCAGCGTTCGGCCACGCGGGCACCGGGTGCCAGGTCGGTGTGGAAGTCCTCGGGAACCTGCGATGCGGCGACGGCGCGCGAGCGGCGCACGGATTCCTCGATGGAGGCGCGCACGGCCGGGTCGAGCTCCTCAAGCGCGGCGGTCATCGCCTCGGCGGGCACGCGCAGATGCTCGGGACGCACATGGTCGAACTTCTCCTCGAAGTCGCGCAGCGCCGCGGCGCCGCGGGCCTTGACATCGTCGAGGATCGGCTGGACCAGTTCGGTGGCCTCGTCGGTACCCATCTCGGCACGTGGCATGGCAGCCAGCATCTCGGCACGGGTGAGGCGCTTGCCTCGCAGATCAATGATTCGCATCGTAGGGGTATTCATACCTGCCTATCGTAACAACCGGCTTGCCGTGGGCGTTTTACCAGCCGAATCGTGAGATGAGCCCACGGACCGGAGCCGATTATCGGCCGTAGGCCTGGATTCGATACCCAGCACACCGGCACGTTGGCGAATACCCCCCCCCCCAAAAAAAGTTTGCCGACTTCGGCCAGGTTCCGCCAAAGTCGGCAAACTTTCGGGATTATTTTGCCACCGCACTAGCGTGTCGGCTATTGGGGAGATGTGCGCTCCGCATGCGCTCACTTCCCGAGCATTGCCCGGCGGCACGCGACGGCTTCTTTATGCCGTCTCATGGTCACTGAATCGCCTGGTCATAGTACTTCTGCCAGATTTCGATGTCACGTTCCAGACCCAGACTCGGGCTTTTTACCTGCTCAAGGTACGAATCCCATTCATCCTCGATGCCACCGTTCTGAATCCACGTGGCCAGCTGGTTTGTCGCGAAATTCATCATCGCCGTGTTGTCGTTGGTGAGAGTCTCCATATCTTCGGCGTTCGGGCGCACGTAGACCGGAATGACATCCTTAACCGGATCAACCCGGCTCAGGACCTCTTCGCACGGCTCATTAGCCTCCTTGTCTTTAACGCTCGTGTCGTTATTGACCACCACTTCGTCGGGGATATACCCCGCAAAACGGTCCTGCAACGCAATAGCGGCGGTGTCGTTACGACCTTCGATGTACGCCTTGCTCTTATCGATGGTGTAGGTATGCTCGCCATCATCGGAAACGACATCGGGGATGGAGCCATAGTATCCGGCCACCGACAACTTCTCGCTGTACATCGCATCAATGATTTTGAAGATCTCATCCTGATGCTCGGCATCTGAGCGTACGGTCAGGGCATAAGCGAATTCGGTGGAATCCTGCGTGTAGTCCCATTTCACCTCGTCGTCGGGCATGTCGGCAGTCTGCTTGAGCGGCGGCACGGTGACATACTGATCGGCCAGATCATCGTATTCGCTGACATTCGACCAGCCAAAGGAAACGCCCGTCAGAGCGGTCTTGCCGTCCGATTGGGTCTGCGCGGCGTATTGCGAATCATCGCGGGTGAACGAATCCTTCGGAATCAGGTCTTCGTCCATCAGCTTGTGGTAAAAAGCGATCACGTCTTTAAGCTCATCGGACACCAAGTAGCTCTGCACCTTGCCGTCCTTTACATAAAATCCTTGCGTGGACGCAGAAGATCCCATGAAGCTTGTAGTCAAACCGGTAGAGTTCAGCAACGTCAGGGGGCTCCACAATCCAAATGAAACGTCGCGGATCTGCATCGGAATCTCATCAGCTTGGCCGTTACCGTTCGGGTCCTCGTTCTTGAATGCGATGAGTACCTGCTCGAGTTCATCCCATGTGGTTGGCATCTCAAGGCCCAACTTATCCAACCAAGTCTTGTTGATGATCAGATGTGTGGCAGAGATTCTATAGTTCTTGCCACGATCCGAGGGCAGAATGTAGATATGTCCGTCATCCTCCACCATCTTCCTAGCCGTAGGCCGATCCTGAAAGAATTTCTCCACATTGGGCATCTTGTCCAAATACTGTGAAAGATCAAGAAACTCCTCGGGATACTGACTCACATCCGAAGGGCTGTACAGGGTCAACCCAATGTCCGGGAACTCCCCCGCCACCAATGTCGCGGATTTCTGTTGATCCCATGCGCTATCGATGATCTCGTCCCACTTGATTGTACAGTCACATGCGGCTTCGAGATCCTTCGAGTATTGGGTGTCCTTCATCGGATGCGAAGTGATGTTCCGGCGCACCTTGATGGTGACCACTGGCTTACCATTCTCGTCAACGCTTGCCGACTTGTCCGATCCACAGCCGGACAACGGCAGCATCGCCGTCAATGCAGCCACAAGAGCGGCAGCTTTTCGCAAGCTTCTACTTTTCATTGGTATTCTCCCTATCCGTTTCCAGGGTATGCGCGGAATCAGCACAATTCCAGCACGTGCCTCATTGCTTGGTTGAAAACTCGCCCAGAAAGAATAATCTGGCCGTAGCCTTCGAGTTCATCATACATACTTTTGCAAGTATTTGCAAACAACATCTGTTTAAAACATCCAGATATTGACACATCGTAAGGCTTGAAACTTAAGTAAATTGCCACACGAACGATTTTGCAGTAACTTATTCCATGAAACCAAGAGCAACTTTCCTTAAACGCGAGGTGCAACTATATGCAATATAAATCCGTCATGAACCCGGACACCGTCATACAAGGAGACCATTGGCGCATCGGAGTGATCACCGACTCCTTGTTGCGACTGGAGTGGTCCGACTCCGCGACATTCGAGGATTTCCCAACTCAAACAATTGCAAATCGCGACTTCGGCGTAACGCCCCAGTTCACCGTCGAACGCACACCGGATGGGATCACGGTGGAAACCCCATCGTTCCGCCTGTGCTACGACGGACATCGATTCAGCCAAGAAGGCCTGAGCGTGTACGTCAAGGGCATGCCCGACGTCAAAACAAACACGTGGCATTACTCCGATTCCCCGGACGGCAATCTGCGCGGCACCGCACGCACGCTCGACTGGGCGAACGGCGAGATACCCCTCGACACCGGAGTCCTCTCGCGAGACGGATGGGCGGTTCTCGATGATTCCGCAGGTTTCACGCTCGGCAATGGCCCCACGACCGGAGACGGTATACCGCTGCCTACGCCACGGGAGCACGAGGAGATTGACATCTACCTGTTCTGCCATGGACACCGCTATACCGACGCGATGCGCGACTTCTACCAACTCACCGGACAGGTCCCGCTGCTCCCCCGATACGCGCTAGGCAATTGGTGGAGCCGATTCCATCGTTACACAGACGACGAATACCTGTCTTTGGTGGACCGTTTCGCCGACGAGCACATTCCCTTCACCGTCGCCGTGCTCGATATGGATTGGCATATCGTAGATCCCGATCCGAAATATGGCTCCGGATGGACCGGCTACACTTGGAACACCGATTTGTTCCCCGACCCTCAGCGGTTCCTTGCCTCACTGCACGATCACGGCTATCGCGTTACGCTCAACGTTCATCCGAGGGACGGCATCCGCGCCTTCGAAGATGCATACCCCGCCATGGCATCGGCCATGGGCATCGACCCCGCCTCACAGACGCCGATTGAATTCGACCCCACAGACCCCCATTTTCTCGACGCCTACCTGACCATGCACCGTGAATTGGAGCGGCAAGGCGTTGATTTCTGGTGGATTGACTGGCAGCAAGGCAGTTTGACCCGCCAACCGGGGCTGGACCCGTTGTGGTCGTTGAATCACATCCATTATCTCGACTCGCAACACGATGGTCGTTGGCCGATCGCATTTTCGCGATACGCAGGACCGGGTTCGCACCGCTACCCGATAGGTTTCTCCGGCGACACCATCGTCACATGGCAATCGTTGGCATTCCAGCCGTATTTCACTGCCACGGCCAGCAATATCGGCTACTGCTGGTGGAGCCATGATATCGGAGGCCACATGTTCGGCTATCGCGATGAAGATTTAGAGGCACGCTGGTACCAATTGGGAACGTTCAGCCCCATCAACAGATTGCATTCCACCGTTTCCACCTTTTCCAGCAAGGAACCGTGGAACTATCACGGACAGGCGAGAACGGCAGCCACGCAGGCCCTGCGGTTGCGCCACGCGCTACTGCCATACCTGTATACCATGAACTGGCGCACCCACCTGTACGGCGAACCGCTTGTGCAGCCGATGTACTGGCGATACAGCGAATCGGATACCGCGTATGCGGTTCCCGACCAGTTCTCGTTCGGCACCGAGCTCATCGTGTCCCCCATCGTGGAGCCCAATGATGGCGAATGCCAACGAGGGCGGGCAACCGTCTGGATGCCGCAAGGACTTTGGTTCGACTTCTTTGACGGGCGCCATTATCGGGCCTCCGGCAAGCTCGGCCGCACCATCGAGGTCTGGCGCGCTCTGGAACGCATGCCGGTATTCGCCAAAGCAGGAGCCATCATCCCCATGCAATCCTGGACGAATAATTCCATCGACAATCCCGCAGCAATGCATGTACTGGTATTCCCCGGTGCCGATAACTCATTCACCATGTATGAAGACAACGGCGTATACGCCGACGTGCAGGATGGAATCAATTCCCCCGGACTGTGCCGCACGCAGTTCACATGGACCGGCTCGGGCTCGACCCCCTCATTCACCATCTCCCCCGCTTCGGGGAACACCAGTTCCGTTCCCGAATCACGGCAGTGGACCCTGACTTTCCGAGGCATTCGTGAGACAACGGTGCATGTCGAACATGTGTCCGCGGACGGAACGAAGGTCCCGATTCCCGCGGAAATCTCCTATGACAGAGACACACTCAGCCTCATTGTGCGGATCCCCGCAATCGACACCGGGCACACCGTCACCGTCTCATTCCCGGAGGGCGCAAACCCAGCCGACAATCCGCTCGTCAAAGATGCCCACAAGGTACTGCATGATGCACGCATGCCATATCTGACCAAAGAGCAGGCATTCTCTGCAATCGCGGAATCCGGAGTCAACGCAATCGCACAGTTTGGAACCATGGAACACACCAGCAGCAGTGACCCGCAGGATTGTTCCGATTCGCACATGCCGGACGGCGTCCGCCGAGCGCTCGCCGAAGTGTTATTGCGTGATTGAGGTTACTACAAAATGCAAAAGACGGGAATCGTGCGGTCGCTCGGTCCGTTTCCCGGCGTCCGCACGATTCCTGTGCCGAAGCTAAGCTAGACAACATGGCCTCAACGATTCAGGATGTCGCCGACAAGGCACACGTATCCGTATCCACGGTTTCTCGTGCATTTACCAGACCCGACCTCGTCTCGGAGAAGACACGCAAGAAAGTCCTCGCAATCGCCGAAGAACTCAATTTCGCGGTATCCCGATCCGCCACCGTGTTCCAGTCAGGCCGCTCATTCCGTATAGCCCTACTGCTCAGCGCGCCGGTGACGTTGTGGTTCAACGTCCAACTCTACGACGGATTGAACAGCGTTTTCCACGACGAGGGATACGACATCAGCATCTATCCCATCGGACAGGCATCCGAACGAGCCGCTTTCTTCTCCAGCATGCCGGTACGCCGGTACGCGGATGCCGTTATCGTTCCCTCGTTCGATATCGACACCACCGATGTCGAAAAAATGCGCACAGTAGGAATACCGCTCGCCGGTGTCAACACATCCTCTCCGGAAGGCTTCGACATCTGGGAGTCAACGGACGATTATCTCGGCGTCAACATGGCGATACAACACCTCGTGTCGCTCGGGCATCGGCGTATAACCTACGTAAGCCGCCGGTCGACCACAACGTTATCGTATTCGGCGAATTCCCGACGACAAGCATTCACTGACATCTGTCGAAACAGCCCCGTACCGCTGCATACTACAATCATCGACGTTATTGACGGGGACCTTCACTTGGACGGTGCCTTCGCGGAGCTTATCGCGCAATCACCTCGTCCCACCGCCATCTGCTGCCAAGAAGATGGCATCGCAATTGCGCTTATGTGCAAACTGCAGCATTTCGGCGTTCACATACCGCAAGACGTTTCCATAATCGGTTTCGATGATAACGACTACGCTTACGATATGGGACTTACCACGATCCGCCAAATTCCCAGAGATTTAGGCGTGCAAACTGCCCTCAAAACGCTCAGTTTTATCAACGGCGAGCCCGTCAATGAGCCATATGCCAAACATAAACCGCAATTCGTGTGCCGTTCGTCCACCGCGTCCCCGTTCGATTCCAGCCACCGCAACCCACGTTGGGACGGTGCATCCATCGGTTAAATCCACTTATGACCTTGAAGCACTTCGCGCCGCCTCCGCTGCGGGTCGGAGTTGATCCGCGTGTCACAAGCACGAATTCAGTACGTGACACGCGAGGTAGCAACAAAGTACCCTCCTCGAAAGTTTGCCGACTTCGGCCAGGTTCCGCCAAAGTCGGCAAACTTTCGGGGTGGATCCGCCACCATGTCGGTATGTCGGATACGAAAGGAGGCGTCCGGAACGCCCGGACGCCTCCTTCATATCACTGTCAGTGCCGCTTGGCGCGCCTGACGAACACCAACGTGACGCCGGCGGCGATCAGCACCACCGCGGCCACGGCCGGAACGATCATGGCCGAGCCGGTTTTGGCGATCGTCTTCGGCTGGTCAGTGGCCGTCGGCTTCTTGGTGGAATCCGACGGACCGGTAACGCCGTCACCGGCGTTCTGGTTCTGGTCGCCGGTGTTGCCGTCCTGCTGCTGATCGCCCGAGGTGCCGGTCTCGACCGTGATGGTCGGTTCCTCGGTGGACGGGATACGCTTACCGTCCACACCCAGGCAGCCCTTCAGCTCGGATTCCTTGTACCAGGTGGAGCCTTCGGCCACCGGGGTGCAGGAGGACAGTCCGCGCGTCAGCGTGTTGGTGCCGCCGAATGCAACCTCCTCCTCGTTGTACAGCATGCGGACCAGCGGGGTGTAGGCCTTGCCGGTCTCCGGATCGATGCCGTCCCTGGTGGCCACGTCCCACTGGATGTTGGCCGCCATCGGGGTGGCGGACTCGCCGCGCCATTCGTTGTTCTGGTAGTTATACACGTCGGCGTCCGTCTGCGGATCAGCCACTGCCGGGGCCTGCTGCGTGGAGCCCGGTGCGCCGATCAGCGCGGCGAACGGCATGATGGTCTCGGCGTGAGCGAAGCGGAAGGTCGCGGCGGTTGTGCCGCCGGCCACGCGCTCGTCGATCGACTTGAAGAAGTCGTCGAGCAGCGGCTGGGCGATGCGGTAGGTCTCATCCTGGCCGGCGTAGCTCGGGCCCTTCTCGTAGAAGTCCTCCATATCCAGGATCCAGGCGAAGACGTCGCCGTCCTCAGGGCTGATGGTCTTGAAGTACTGGTCGAAGTCGAAGGTGTGATCGCCAATATTCTCTTCCTGCATGTCGGCGGCGATGATGTACAGGTTGTACAGGTCCATCGCGGCATCCACCACGGAGGTGATGTGCTTGCCGGTCTCGCCGCAGATGTCCTCGCCGTACTGGGCCATCAGCTCGTCCGGGTCGCCCTCGATGGCGCAGTTGCGGATGTCCTCGCCGGTCTCGTCGTCAAAGCCGTCCTCGCCCGCGTCCTTCTCACCGGTGGTGGTGTTGTACCACGAGTATTGACCTTCTTTTTTACCAATGTTGTCCAAGAAGTCCTCGGTGAAGATCTGGGAGAGCAGGTCATAGGAGACCGTGACCGACGCATCGACGTTCTCGATGTAGTCCTCAGCGTTGGCGATCGTCTCGTTGTTCTCGATGAAGTCCTCATACCGCTGTGCGATGTCGGCGGCCTCGCCGGTCTTCTCGGAGCCGTCGGGGTTGTCGGTCTTGTGGAAGTACAGGGTGTCCGGGGATTTCTGGAACAGAGCCGCATCGCCCTCACCGGCGGGGGCGGTCGGAGTCACGTAGGAACCCGCCAGCTCACTGCCGGAGGCCTGGTCAAACCCCCTCTTGAAGTTCTCGCCGGATTCGGTAGCGCGGGGCTCGCCGGAGGATTCGTATTCGATCATCTCGCCGTCGGCGGCGGCCTGGTCGAACAGCTGCTTGTTGCGCTGATAGGCACGCGAACCGATGCCCTGATGCTGGGTGGCGCCCTGGCCGGTCAGCATGCCGTAGCCGTTCTCCACGTTGGCGTCGATGATGGCCTGCACATTCGCCATGAACGTCTGTTCGGCCTCCTCGCTGACGAAGCCGCCCACCTCGGAGGCGGTCTGCCCCATCAGCTTGAGCAGCGCGTCGTACTTGTAGCTGGACAGGCCGCGGGAACCGTGGCGGGCGAGCATCTCGGTGTAGGTGATCGCGTAGCCCTCCGGCACTGCGGAGTAGCTCATGTCAAGTGCCTGCTGGGGAGCGATGTACGGCTGCTTGCTGCTGTAGTAGGTGCCGTTCGCGGCATGGGCCGTGCCCGTCGCCAACATCGCCAGGGCGGCCACACCGGCCACGCCCGAACCCAACGCCCGACGCATCTTCGACTGCTTGTTCACAATGGTCTCCTTGTGTCCCTCTTTCCGGGCGCACATCACGCCCGCACCCGTCGGATCATCGAATCGAACCGCGGCCCCTGTCGGCTGGGCCGCGCAACGGACAACCCAGTTCTATCAGCGAACCGGTTCGAGGAACGCGGGATAGGGGTTACGCCTTGGTGAACAGTGCGTGATATCCCCGAATCCCCGATGGATGACGTCCAATTCGAACAGACCATCCCCTGAATGGATGTCCCAAAACGTCCATGCACGAATGCCCCACGGCATCCTCAAACACCACGTTTGGTTTCCATAGTCCCAAAACGCAATGGCGTCCCCGCAAGAAACGATCCTTGCGGGGACGCCATGTTCGCACCAAGCTCCCGTATCATGCTCGCTCTGCGACGGATGTCACTCCCCCATGCGGATGTTGGCCACGGTGCGATGCTCGATCGACAGGTGCTCGTAGCGACGCTCGCCACCCTCGCCGGTCGGCGCCTGCGCCAGCAGACCGACCTTGGCCACCTTGCCGGCGTCGAGCGTGAAGAAGCGCATCATGTAGAAGTGTTCGCCGTCCAGCGAATAGTGGAAGGCGAAGGCGTCGCCCTTGCGACACATCTGCAGCCAGACCGCGTCGGCGTCCACGTTGGGGCCATTGGCGTCGTCGGAGACGTCCTTGGTGACCACGCTGACCATGGCGCGGGTGCCGAAGTCGGTCAGTTCGAAACAGGCCTTGGCCCAGTGGGTCAGGTCCTTGAACACCATGATCGAGCAGGAGTCATAGGTCTGCTTGAAATCGTGTGACACCTTGACGCGCAGCACGAAATCGCCTTCGACCTCGGTGTAGTAGAACGGCGCGTTGCACAGCGAGTCGGGCACCGCGTCGCCCTCTTCCGCCTCCGCACCGCTGTTGCAGAAGAAATCGGTGTGTTCCGGGGCGAGGATGCTGATCATGCCGTCTCGCTCGGTCACCGTCGACTCATTGATCCACTGGAATTCCATGTCGGCTCCTTTCGTATGGCTGCGCCATGCCATCATCCGCGACGGTGACGCATATCTAATACATGTTAGATAATATCGCCGGCGATGAACCGACACACCATCGCCCGGCACTGCAACCACTCGGATCGGAACGCCGGGGCGCCGGACCGCACGTGGTCGACGCCCCGTCAGCGTATGCCGTCAGGCCGCCGGCAGGCAGCTGGGACCGAAGAGGATCTTGATCTCGGCGAACAGCGAGGTGTCGCGTTTGACGCGGAACCGGTCGCCGAAGGTCAGCACCTGCGCGTTGCCCTTGTCGTCCACGATGGCGAGCTTGACCTCGCAGTAGCCGGGGTGATTGGTCAGGATCTGCCCCAGCTGCATGACGTGGGCGCGGTTGAGCGCCACCTGCGGCAGCGTGATGACAAGCGGACGTTCATCCACCGCCTCCAACGTCGGCACATCCATCTCGGTGGCGCGCAGGCTCACACTCTCGTCACGCACCTCCACCATGCCGCGGATGCGCACCACGGTGTCGATGGCCAGATCAGCGGCCGCCGCCTCGTACACCTTGCCGAAGAACATGCATTGGATCGAGCTTTCCATGTCCTCGATCGTGACGATGGCCCACGCGTTGCCCTTCTTGGACACGCGCCGGTCCACGCCGGTCACGAGGCCCGCAATGGTGACCTGCATGCGGTCGGGCATGGTCTTGGCGCGGTCGATCAGATGCGCGATCGACATCTCCCGCAGGCTGGCGAGCACGGCCTGCATACCGCTCAGGGGATGGTCGGACACATACAGGCCCAGCATCTCGCGTTCGAAGTTGAGCTTGGTCTTCTTGTCCCATTCCTCCACGTCCGGCACGGTGACACCGGCATCGCCCATGTCCTCGGCATCGCCACCGTTGACATCGGAGAACAGGTCGAACTGACCCTCCGCCTGCTTGCGCTTGAGCCCGACCACCGAGTCGATGGCCGCCTCGTGAATCTGGTAGAGCGCCCGCCGGTTCGGGTCGATGGAGTCGAAGGCGCCGGCCTTGATCAGGGATTCGACCAGACGCCGGTTCAACGCGCTCAACGGTACGCGACGGATGAAGTCCATGAAGTTGACGAACTTGCCCCGCGGGCCGCTGCGTTCGGCGATGATGTCGGCCACCGGCTGGTCGCCGACGTTGCGGATCGCACCCAGGCCGAAACGCACGACATCGCCGACGGCGGAGTATTCCAGTACAGATTCGTTCACGTCGGGCGGCAGCACCTGGATGCCCATACGCCTGGCTTCGCCCAGATACAGCGCCGTCTTGTCCTTGTTGGTGCGTTCGTTCTGCAGCAGGGCCGCCATGAACTCCACCGGATAATGGGTCTTCAGATACGCGGTCCAGTAGGAGATCAGACCGTATGCGGCGGAATGCGATTTGTTGAACGCGTACCCGGCGAACGGAACGAAGATGTCCCAGACGGCCTGGGCCGCCTCCTCGGAATAGCCGTGCTCCTTCATGCCCGCGAAGAACGGCACCTGCTCCTTGGCCAGCACCTCGGGCTTCTTCTTGCCCATGGCTCGGCGCAGCACGTCGGCTCGTCCGAGTGAATATCCGGCCAGGATACGCGCGGACGACTGCACCTGCTCCTGATAGACGATCAGGCCGTAGGTCTCGTCGAGCACAGGGGCTAACGCCTCGGCCACCTCCGGGTGGATCGGTGTGATCTTCTGCAGGCCGTTCTTGCGCTTGGCGTAGTTGTTGTGCGAATCGACATCCATCGGGCCCGGTCGGTATAGGGCGATCAGTGCCGAGATGTCATTGAAGTTATCCGGCTTGAGGCTTTTGAGCAGCGACCGCATGCCGTCGGAATCGAGCTGGAAGACGCCCAGCGTATCGCCGCGCGACAGCAGCTGGTAGGTCTCCTTGTCGTCCAGCGGAATCTCTCGGTAGTCGATGGCCGGCTTGCCGTTGCGTTCGATGTTGCGCAGCGTATCCCGGATGACCGTGAGGTTGGACAGGCCCAGGAAGTCCATCTTCACCAGACCCAGCGTTTCGCAGGTGTGGTATTCGAAGGTGGTGGTGACCGTGCCATCGGTGCGTTCCAGCAACGGCGACGTGTCGGTGATTGGTTCGGAGCCCATGATGGTGGCGCAGGCATGCACACCGGTCTGGCGAATCAGGCCTTCGATGCCCTTGGCTTCATCGATGATGCGATGCGCATCCGCTTCGGACTCGTACATCTCACGGAACTCGCGGGCCTCGGCGTACCGTTTCGACGTCGGGTCGAAGATCTCCTTGAGACTGGCGTCCTTGCCGTTCTTGCTCGGCGGGAGCGCCTTGGTGACATGCTCGCCGACGGAGAACTCGTAACCCATGATGCGGGCCGAGTCCTTCAGCGCCTGTTTGGTTTTGATGGTGCCGTAGATCACGCACTGGGCCACCTTGTCATGACCGTACTTGTCGGCCACGTATTCCAGCACACGCATACGGCCTTCCGGGTCGAAATCGGTGTCGATATCCGGCAGGGACACACGTTCGGGGTTCAGGAAGCGTTCGAAGATCAGACCATGCTGCAACGGATCCAGTTCAGTGATGCCCATCGCATAGGCCACCATCGAACCTGCGGCGGAGCCACGGCCGGGGCCGACCATCACGCCGTTGTTCTTCGCCCAGTTGATGTAGTCGGAGACAACCAGGAAGTAGCCGCAGAACTGCATCTGGCAGATCACGCCGCACTCGTAGTCGGCCTGCTTCAGCACATCCATCGGCACATTGCCCTTGTAGCGCTTCTCCAGGCCCTCCTCCACCTGCTTGAGGAACAGCGAGGTCTCGTCCCAGCCTTCCGGACAGGCGAACTGCGGCATGAAAGCGCCGTCCTCGCCGTCGTCGAACATCACGTTGCAGCGTTCGGCCACCTCGATCGTATTGTCACAGGCCTCGGGCAGGTCCTTGAACAGCGCACGCATCTCCTCGGCGGATTTCAGGTAGTAGCCGGAACCGTCGAATTTGAAACGGTCGGGGTCATCCAGCCGCGAACCGGAGTTGATGCACAGCATCGCGTCCTGTGCGCCGCGATCCTCCTCCAGCACGTAATGGGAGTCGTTCGTGGCCAACAGCGGCGCGTTGAGCCGTTTGGCGATGTCCAGGAGTTCATTGGTCACCTGGGTTTCGATCTTCAGACCGTGGTCCATCAGTTCGATGTAGAAGTTGTCACGGCCGTAGATGTCCTGCAGTTCGCCGGCGTAGCGCAATGCCTCATCGAACTGACCGAGGCGCAGACGGGTCTGGATGATGCCCGAAGGACAGCCCGAACCGCAGATCACGCCCTTGGAATAGGTGGAGAGCACCTCGTTGTCCATACGCGGATAGCGCATCACGCGGCCTTCGAGATTGGCCACCGAGGATGCCTTCAACAGGTTCTTCAAGCCTTCATCGGTTTCCGCCCACAATGTCAGGTGGGCGATCAGGCCGCCGCCGGACACGTCGTCGGAGCGCTGCGCCTCGGTGCCCCAATGCACGCGGGTCTTGTCCTGCCTGGCGGTTTCCGGCGTGGTATAAGCCTCGATGCCGATGATCGGTTTGACACCGACCTTGACGGCCTCGCTCCACATCTCGTACGCACCGTGCATATTGCCGTGGTCGGCGATGCCGACGGCCGTCATGCCCAGCTCCTTGGTGCGCCGCACCAAGTCGGGAATCTTGGACGCACCGTCCAGCAACGAGTAATGCGTATGGTTGTGCAGTTGCACGAAGTCACTACCTGATCCAGCCATAGGTTCCACCTTACCTCAGTAGGTCCACGATAACCGTTGCTCCAGTCTCCACCCGACACGCACCGATGGTAGATATGTACCGATTCCGCGTGTGTGAGCCAACAATAGTGCGCACCATACAGCGCCACGACCGCGGGCATGCGGCAGAACGGAAAGGAGTTGGTCACGATGACGACGGCACCTATGAATCAACACGGGAGCGTCCCTGCTCCCCATCCATGGTCTCCCATGGATCCGGAGACGCATCTGAATAAGAATGCGACGTTCGACACGTTCGTGCCCGGCGACTCCAACCGCTTCGCACGCACCGTCGCCCTCGCCGTCGCCGAAGGATCCGGCCAGGACTTCAACCCCCTATGCATCTACGGCGGCAGCGGACTGGGCAAAACCCACCTCCTGAACGCCATCGGCAACTACGCCCTCGTCAAGGACCCCACCCTCAAGGTACGCTACGTCACATCCGAGGAATTCACCAACGAATTCATCGACGCCCTCCAGAACCCCAGCCAAAGCCAGGGCCGCATCGCCGAATTCAACCGACGCTACCGCCAGGTCGACGTCCTCCTGATCGACGACATCCAATTCCTCGGCGGCAAGGAGGCCACCCTCGAACAGTTCTTCCACACCTTCAACAGCCTCTACCAGGCCAGCAAACGCATCGTCATCGCCAGCGACGTCGCACCCAAAAACCTCAAAGGATTCACACAGTCGCTCATCGCCCGGCTGCAATCAAGCATCGTGGTGAGTCTCAACGCCCCATCGCTCGAAACCAGAACGGCGATCCTGCGCATGACGGCCACCATGCACGGATACGACATCCCCGCCGAGGCCATTGACCTGCTCGTCGAGCAGTACCCCGACGACATCCGCACCCTCAAAGGCGCCCTCACCCGACTTGCCGTCATCGCCACGCTCACCGGACAATCCATGACAGCCCAGTTCACCAAACGGGAACTCGGCATCATGGCATAGCATGCCACGCAAACGGAAGCGTTCGCAGCAGCGTCCTCCCGCTTCTGGCGCTTCCGCCGCATGGCATATCCACCGGCATCCCGTCAGACGTCATCTTCACCGGAGCGGCTGCCGTATCGTTCGACCAGACGTCGGCCCACGGCGGCCATGGCGTCGCGCAACGACTGGGGCTGCACAATATCGATGTCGACGTTATCGGAGTATTGGAGGGCCCACCACAAGACGGTCTGCGGGTCGGCGTGCACGGCGACCTCATACGTGCGCGCATCCACTCGGCTGACCGAGGGGCGCTCGAACCAGTCATAGATGCATGACAGGCTGCTGACATGCATCAGGATGTCCTCGGCCTGGCCGGTCCATGGATATAGGCGTTCCGCCAGATAATCCGCCAACGAGAACGGGGAGCCATCCGGCGCGTGCAACTCCTCCAACGGGCACTCCTGCCGTACACCCTCCACAATCCGCAGGTCGCGAATCCTATCGACATGCGCGAATGCCACGCCGTTCTTGCCATGCATATGGCAGAGCAGGTAGTACATGCCGTTGCGGTACGTCATCTGATACGGGTCGGCACGGTATTCCCGCGGTTTGCCGCTTTCCGGATCGATACGCAGCGTCAGACTGCCATCCACCGCGTAATCGCACATCCGGAAGCACACCACGCGTTTCCCGTTGATGGCCTCGTCCAGATTCTCGACGTTCGACAGGAACTCGCGATTGTACGGCTTGGGTACCCGTATGTTCCGCAACCCCTGTGAATGTGCGCCGGCGAATCCCGCAAGAACACGCAATCGGTCATAGGACTCCCGCGCATACTCCTCATCGATGCGGGACAATGCCAGCCCGTCACCGAACAGACGCAGCTCGGCCACATCAATCGCAGGCTCCATGCACCATCCGGGGCGTGCATCGGCACTGTCCGCCTGACGCATATCGGTTGCGGTCAAACGCCGAACCGTCCTACCCATAGGACGTTGGGCCTCCAATAGCTGCAAGTGGGCGTGCACCGTTTTCTCGGTTGCCCCCACTCTATTGCTCAGCTCCTTGACCGTCAGGCCGTGTTCCGAATCGGTATGCTCGGCCAGTTCGTTCAGGATGTCCACCAGAATCTCGTTGGTGCTGCGCGTTTTCCTGCCTGCCATGCCGCCCTCCCGGATTCGACGCCTACCCTCATCTTAGCCATGACAACACGCCGGGCATGTGGATAACCGGTATCGTTCGACCACATTGCCCGATCCGTCTGGACGTCGGCGGCACGCCCCGTCTACCGTCATCATCATGACCAGACAACACATATCATCCGATACGTCGAATATTCTACGTACAGCAACGCTGGTGGTGGCCGTGTGCATCACGCTCGGGCTGCTGGGCACGGCGCTTCAGGCGTGGGCGCTATTCTCCGGCGAATACTCCCCCTGGGGCGCGCTGCTCATGGTGTCGATGCTGGCCACCGGCTGGCTGACGGTGGTTACGGCCCTGGCATCCCTCGTCCTGGGCGTCATCAGTCTCTGCCGCCGTTCGTGCAGCCGTTGGATATCGATATACGCCATCACCGTGGGCGCGCTGCCGCTACTCGGCGTGCTGGGCACGCAACTGCTCTAACGCATGCGCCAGATCGGCGGGGTATCTCGACTTGACGGTGGTCCATACGTGCGTGCGGGGATGCCGGAACTCCAACTGCACCGCATGCAGCCATTGGCGTTCCAGACCCAGCTCGGCCGCCATCACCGGATTCGCCCCATACATCGGGTCGCCCACCAGCGGATGCCCGATGGAGGAGAAATGTACACGGATCTGATGGGTACGCCCGGTCTCCAGGTTCACGCTCACCAGCGTGGCCTCGCCGAAACGCTCCATCACATCCCAATGCGTGACCGCCTCCTTGCCGGCAGGGGTTACGGTGAAGCGGAAATCGGACACCTTGGCACGCCCGATCGGCGCATCGATAGTGGCCCTATCCTCCTTGAGGTTGCCCTGAACCAAGGCATGATAGGTCTTCACCACCTCGTGTTCGGCGAACTGACGCCGCATCTCCTTGTACGCCAGCTCCGACTTGCACACCAGCATCAGACCGGAGGTGCCGACATCCAGCCGGCTCACGATCCCCTGCCGCCCCGGCGCACCATACGAGGTGATATGCACCCCGCGGTCCAGCAGACTGCCCAGCACCGTGGGGCCGGTCCATCCCACCGAGGCGTGCGCGGCGACGCCGACCGGCTTATCCACCACCACAACATCGTCGTCCTCATAGACAACGCGCATGTCGTCGGCGATGGGTTCGGGCTCATGGCGTTCCTCCTGCAGGTCGAACTCCACCATGTCGCCGGCCTGCAATATCCCCGATTTCGCCACGTCACGCCCCAATACGCGCGCCTGCCCGCTGGCAACCAGGTCGGACGCCTTCGCCCGTGAGATGCCAAGCATCTTGGCCACGGCAACGTCGAACCGCTTGCCGATCAGCGCATCAGGAGCCGGTGCCAGATGGGTCATCGCCGCTCCTCGCCAAGATCCGATTCACTGAAGGGCACCCCCAGCACCAGCAGCACCACCACCGCAATGCCGGCGCCCACAAGAAGGATGTCCGCCACATTCCCCACGGACCACCCGTAGTTGATGAAATCCACTACCTTGCCGTTGAGGAAACCGTCCGCATACGCCACGCGGTCGATCAGGTTGCCCAAGGCACCTGAGAACGCCACGGACAGCACCACGGTCCACGCCAGTCTGACGGTTTTCAACGCGCCGACGGCCAGGAGCACGCACGCCACGGCGGCCAGCAACGATATAGCCCAGGTGGCGGAGGAGAACAGCCCCAATGACATGCCCGGGTTGAGCACCAGCGTGAACGACAGCAGTCCGGGAATCACCGGCACCGTACCGGCATCGGCCAACGCCTGCTGCGCCCAGAGCTTGGTGCCCTGGTCAAGGACCAATCCGACAATCGCAATACACGCAAAGACGGCCACGCGTGTGCGCAGCCGTCTTTGTTGACTCACAGTCATACGGTATCAGCTCCGATCAGGTCAGTTCTGCTCGACCTGATTGAAGTTGTTCGTATCCGAAACCTGGGAGACCAGCTGGCCGAGGAACTCGGTCAGTCGAGCGCGGTATTCGCTCTCGAAATGCTTCAGGCTCTGGATGTTGCCCTCGATGACCTTGCTCTGGGTCTCCAGGTTGTTGCGGACCTCCTCGGCATAGGTCTCGGCGGCGGTACGGGTCTTCTGATCGTACTCGGCAGCGCGGCGCTGGACCTCGGCCTCGTACTGGTCGGCCGCCTGGTGCTTGGCCTCGGAGTACTGGTCGCCCTCCACATGCTTGTTCTGCATGTAGGTGTCGGCATCCTGACGGGTCTTGACCGCGTAGCTGTCGGCCTCGGCACGGGTGCGATCCGAGTACTCGTCGGCATCGGCGTGCACGCGCTGGCTGTAATCGTCGGCCTCGGTGCGGGTACGGGTGGAGTAGTCGTTGGCCTTGGCCACGGTCTCCTCGTAACGGTTCTGGGCCGTGTCGGTGATCTCCTTGGCCTTGGCCTTGCCCTTGTCCACGTACTGGTCGTGCAGCTGCATGGCCAGCGTCAGCATGGCGGTGGCGCGCTCCGGTTCGGTGGTGGCGGCCGCGGCGGCGCCGGCGATCTTCTGCAGGCTGCCGGTCTCCGCGGCGGGTTCCACCTTGGCCATCTGCTCGCGCAGCTGCGCCTCACGATCCTGCGATTCCTTCAGCTGGCGCGCCAGCTCGTCAACCTGCTGGGCCTGCTGGGCGGCGGCACCGGCCTGCTGCTGGGCGGCGGCCAGCTGACGGGAGAGATCCTCGACACGGGAGCGGAACTCATCACGCTCACGCTGCACGGAAACCAGTTGCGCGGCAACATCCTCGTTGCCGGAAGCCTGCGCGGCCTGAGCGGTCAGCTGATCGACCTGAGCGCTCAGACGATCCACCTGTCCCTTGAGCTGCTCGTTCTGGGCGGAGAGCGCACGGTTGCTCTCCTGGGCCTCGGTCAGCTGCGCGGCGTCAACCTGCGCCGACTGGGCACCGGCGTTCGCCGCGGCGGTCTTCAGGCCCTCGTTCTCCTCCTGCAGCGACTGCACCTGCGCGGTCAGCTCGGAGATCTTGGTGTTCAGGCTGGCAACATCCGGACCGAGCGACTGCGTGGACTGGCTGCCCTGCATGGCCTGACGGCCCAGCGCTTCAACGGTTTCGGTGACCTGATCCAGGAAGTCGTCGACCTCGTCGACATCATAGCCTTCCTTCAGGCGAACGGTTCGGAACGTATGCTCCCTAATGTCCTTCGGCGTCAACAGAGCCATAAATCTTGCACCTCGCTTCAGGCATAGTGCCTCGCTATGTACGTACTCAACCTACGATGCTAGCACGCCCCCTGTGCAGAACGCCATTGCACATGCCATTAAAGGAGAATCCGCAGCACGATCAGGATGAAATACAGCACGATGAAGCTGACGTCGAAGTATATCGGACCCATGGGAATCGGCGGAATATAGCGCCTCAACCACCTCAGGGGCGGATCGGTGAGCTTATAGACCGCCCCGATCAGCGACAACACCACGCCACGCGGACGCCACCGCGGGGCCAGCACCGCCACCCAATCCAGCACCATCCGGATCAGCAATACGGTGATATACGCACCGATCAGCCAATCGACGATGCGTGCGAGGACAAATAACAGCATGTCCCCAGCCTACCAAGAGAACCGGGGACAAGCTGATAACGAACAGTGGGCCGTCAGTCCGAGAACAGGTCGTGGGTCGACTTGGACGTCTGCGGTTCGTCCACCTTGATGTTCGCCGGGCTCAGCAGGAACACGCGCGGGGTCACCCGTTCGATCGAGCCGCGCACGCCGAACACCACGCCGGCGGAGAAATCGACGATCCGGTAGGCAACGGCCTCCGGCACACCGGTCAGGTTGAGCACCACCGGCACGCCGTCACGCAACGCGCGTCCCACCATCTGCGCCTCGTCGTAGGTCTTGGGGTGAATCGTCGTGATGCGGCTGACCCGCCCCGGGAACGGGCTGGTGGACGATTCACGGGAGGCCCCGGAGGTACCGGACGACGCGTTCGAAGTCATCGGCGTGACCGAATGATCCGAATCGAACGACGATTCGGCAGGTTCCTCGTCAAGCACCGGATCGTCGTCGTCAACGACATCCGTCATGCCCAGATAGGACATCGCGTTCTTCATAAACCCAGCCATCACGGTTCCTTTCGTTACAGTCCGTCGATTCAGCGCAGGAAGTCAGGGATGTCGAGATCGCTGGGGTCGTTGGACGAGATGACGTCATGCTCGGTCGTCTCGTCGAAGGACCGCGACGCCGCATCCCCGGTGGACGGCGCGAACGCCGGGGGCGTCTGCTCGGTGACGACCGGGGCCTGCGGCTGCGCAGGCGTAACGGAGATCGGGGAAGGCTGGGCGGACGCCACGGCCGGCGCCAGCGTGACCTTCTCCTGCGTATCCTGCTTCTTGCTGGCCGAGTCGAAGCCGGCCGCGATGACGGTGACCTTGACCTCGTCCCCGTAGGAGTCGTCGAGCGCCAGACCCCAGATGATCTGCGCCTCCGGATGGATGGCGTCGCGCACCAGCTGCGTGGCCGCGGCCGCCTCCTGCAGGCCGATGTCGCTCGGGCCTGCGATGTTGATCAGCGCGCCATGGGCGCCCTCGATGCTCTCCTCCAGCAGCGGCGAGCTGATGGCGATCTCTGCGGCCTTGGTGGCGCGGTCCTCGCCGCGGGCCGAACCGATGCCGAACAGCGCCGTGCCCGCCCCGCGCAGGATGGCGGTGACATCGGCGAAGTCCACATGGATGTACGAGTTCAGCGTGATCAGATCCGTGATGCCCTGCACGCCCGCCAGCAACGCGCTGTCCGCGGTCTTGAACGCCTCCACGATGCCGATGGAGCGATCGGACAGCTCCAACAGACGGTCGTTCGGGATGACGATCAGCGCATCGACCTCCTTGCGCAGGTTCTCGATGCCGAGCTCCGCCTTGTTGGCACGCTGCGGGCCTTCGAACGCAAACGGTCGCGTGACCACGGCGATGGTCAGAGCCCCCTGCTGGTGCGCCGCGCGGGCCACGATCGGGCTGGCGCCGGTACCGGTGCCGCCACCCTCGCCGCAGGTGACGAACACCATGTCGGCGCCCTTGAGGGCCTCCTCGATATCCGACTGATGGTCCTGGGCGGCCTTCATGCCACGCTCGGGATCGGCACCGGCGCCGAGTCCACGATTCTGGTTGTCCCCCAAAGAGATCTTCACATCCGCATCGGAACGCAGCAAATCCTTGGCGTCGGTGTTGACGGCCACGAATTCCACGTTCTGCAGGCCTTCGGCGATCATGCGATTGACGGCGTTGCCGCCGGCTCCACCGACACCGACGACCTTGATGTTGGTCTTGTCGTTGAATTCAGTCTGGGCGATCTCGCTCACCATAGTCTCCTGTCACTCACGGTTACGCATAACTCTATCGCAGTCGGCCTGACAATCAACGCAGATTCTCAAGCGTGTACCGCTTTTTGACAACTCTTTTGCAGTCCCCGGCGATTCCCGTGCTCCATCAGTAGCTGGCGTCCATCGGATCGTCGCCGAACAGCGCCTCGCGCTCCTCATGCGTGGTCGTCCGCGAGTCCAGCCAGCCGTACGGCAAATGCACCTTCTTCTGGAAGCGGACCCGGCCGCGCGGCTTGTCCACCACGCGCTCCGGATAGGGCGCGTCCTGATTCAGCTGCGCCACCTCGCGCTCCACATCCGCCAACGATTCGCACTCCATGAACGCCCGACGGGTGGCCCCGCCGACCGGGAACCCCTTGAGATACCACGTCACATGCTTGCGCAGGTCGTGCACGGCCATCCGCTCGTCACCGTCGTAGAACTCGGTCAGCAGCTGCGCATGGCGTACGATGATGCGCCCGACCTCACCCAGTGTGGGATTCGTACGCTCCCCGCTGCCGGCGAACGCGTGCTTGATGTCGGCGAACAGCCACGGGCGCCCCTGACAGCCGCGGCCGATGGCCACGCCGGCGCACCCGGTCTGCTCGACCATGGCCAGCGCGTCGTCGGCACCCCAGATATCGCCGTTGCCGAACACCGGGATGTCCAGTTCGCTCACCAGCTCGCCGATCCGGGACCAATCGGAATGCCCGCCGTAGTATTCGGCGGTGGTCCGGGCGTGCAGGGTCAACGCCTTGCACCCCTCCTCCTGGGCGATATGGCCGGCCTCGTGGAAGGTCTCGTGATCGTGGTCGATGCCGACGCGGATCTTGGCGGTCACCGGAATGTTCGCCCCGTCGCAGACGCGCACGACCCGCTGGATGATCTCACGGAACAGATCGGTTTTCCACGGCAGGGCGGAACCGCCGCCGCGGCGCGTGACCTTCGGCACCGGACAGCCGAAGTTGAGGTCCACATGGTCGGCCATGTCCTCGTCCACCACGATGCGCGCCGCCTGCTCCACGATGCCGGGGTTCACCCCGTACAGCTGCAGCGAGCGGATCCTCTCCCCCGGCGCGAACCGGCACAGCCGCAACGCCTTGGGATTGCGCGCCACCAGCGCGCGGGCCGTGATCATCTCGGCCACGTACAGTCCGTCCGGGCCGTATTCCTCGCACAGCACGCGGAACGGCCAGTTGGTCACGCCCGCCATCGGCGAGAGCACCACCGGGGTCTCGACATGTACCGGCCCCAGATCGACCGGGGCGATGCGCACGGCGGACGTCGGCTTCGCGTCGGTACGTGGATCGACCGAAACGGTTTCATCCGCGCATTCGATCACGGTTTCCTCTGACATATCCGGATTCCCATCCCCTTATTCACGGAGACGGGACCCAGACCGGACGCCTGCCGGACTGGATCCCGTCATCTCGTTACCGATTCGTAAGGTGTTCGACTCAGTACTGCCCGCCGGCTTCGGCCACCTTCACCGGCTCGCTCTCGTCGACGCCCTGCTCCTTGGCCACGTCCTGGCCGCCATCCGCGGCCTTGGTGCCGACGATGGAGACCGGTCCCTGCGGGTAGCGCACGCGCTTCTCGCCGACGCGCTCGGCCACATACTCGGCCACCTTGTCCAGGCTGACGCGCTCCTGGGCCATCGTGTCGCGCTCACGAACCGTCACGGCGTGATCGTCGATCGTGTCGAAGTCCACCGTCACGCACAGCGGGGTGCCGATCTCGTCCTCACGGCGGTAGCGGCGGCCGATCGCGCCGGCCTCGTCGTAGTCGATCATCCAGTCGTGCTGGCGCAGGTCGGCGGCCAGATCCTGGGCGATGCCCTGCAGCTCCGGCTTCTTGGACAGCGGCAGCACCGCGGCCTTGACCGGAGCCAGGCGCGGATCCAGACGCAGCACGGTGCGCTTGTCCACGCCGCCCTTGGTGTTCGGGGCCTCGTCCACGTCGTAGGCGTCCACCAGGAAGGCCATGAGGGAGCGGGTCAGGCCGGCGGCCGGCTCGATGACGTACGGGATGAAGCGCTCGCCGGTGGCCTGGTTGAAGTAGCTCAGGTCCTCGCCGGAGTGGTTCTGGTGCGCGGTCAGGTCGAAGTCGGTGCGGTTGGCGATGCCCTCCAGCTCGCCCCACTCGGAGCCCTGGAAACCGAAGCGGTATTCGATGTCCACGGTGCGCTTGGAATAGTGGCTCAGCTTCTCCTTCGGATGCTCGTAGTGGCGCAGGTTTTCCGGCTTGATGCCCAGATCGGTGTACCAGCGGGTGCGGGTGTCGATCCAGTACTGGTGCCATTCCTCGTCGGTGCCCGGCACCACGAAGAACTCCATCTCCATCTGCTCGAACTCGCGGGTGCGGAAGATGAAGTTGCCCGGGGTGATCTCGTTGCGGAAGCTCTTGCCCATGTTCGCAATGCCGAACGGCGGCTTGGAGCGCGAGGAGGTCATGACGTTCTTGAAGTCCACGAAGATGCCCTGCGCGGTCTCCGGGCGCAGGTAGTGCAGGCTGTTCTCGTCCTCCACCGGGCCCAGATGCGTGCGCAGCATCATGTTGAAGTCGCGCGGCTCGGTCCAATCGCCCTTCGTGCCGCAGTCGGGGCACACGATGTCCTTCAGGCCGTTCTCCGGCTCATGGCCGTGCTTCTCGGCATAGGATTCCTCGAGCTTGTCCGCGCGATGGCGCTTGTGGCAGTTCAGGCATTCGATCAGCGGGTCGTTGAACACGGAGACGTGTCCGGAGGCCACCCACACGGCCGGCGGCAGGATCACCGAGGTGTCCACGCCCACCACGTCGCCGCGGGTCACGACCATCGAGCGCCACCATTCACGCTTGATGTTGTCCTTGAGCGCCACGCCGAGCGGGCCGTAGTCCCACGCGGAACGGGTGCCGCCGTAGATCTCGCCGGCGGGGAAAACGAATCCGCGACGCTTCGCGAGGGATACCACTTCATCGAGTTTGCTTGCAGCCACAATGCACCTTCTGGTTTGAACGGTTTGGGGTCTTATCAAAGACCTCAGGATACCGATAGACGCTGACAGCACGGACCGCCGGTTTGATGCCCGGATTGTCCGCTTGACGGCGTAGCGTCGGAACCGACATGCAGGGGAACCCCGCACGGGGTTGAGATGGGCCACAAGCCCGACCCTTTGAACCTGTTGGCTAACACCATCGTAGGGAGCAGATATGAGCATCGACTCGTCCAACGCATCATCCACGACATCCGCATCATCCGCAACGGTCCCGTCCGCAACGCGGCCCGGCGATCTGCCGGACGATCATCCGCTGCGCGCTCGCATCGCGGAAGCGGTCCACGCCGTACGGGACACCACGCCGCTGGCCCAATCGTTCACGAACTTCGTCACCATCAATCTGGTGGCGAACGCGCAGCTGGCCGTCGGAGGCACCGCCGCGATGAGCTATCTGCCGGACGATGTCCTGGACATCGCGGCCATCTGCGGCGCCACCTACATCAACGTCGGCACGCTGCTGCCGTTCTACAAGGATGCGCTGGCGGACATCGCCCGTGGGCTGCACGACCAGGGCAAGCCGTGGGTGCTCGACCCCGTGGCGGCGGGACTGGGCGCCACGCGCACCGCCATCCTCGAATCGTTCCGCGATGTGCCGCCGACCATCGTCCGCGGCAACGCCAGCGAGATCATCGTGCTCGACCGGATGTGGGGATTGACGGACACGGACGCCGCCGCGGATGACGGGACCCGTCCGGCCGGCGTGGAATCCGTCGACGAGGTGGATTCCGCGATTCCCGCGGCCCGCCGCCTCGCCCGCCACCTCGCCGCCCATTCGACCAACGGACAAGGAGCGGTGGCCGTGTCCGGCGCCGTCGATTTCATCACCGACGGCACGCACGATTACCGACTGCCCGGCGGCAGCGCCCTGATGACCAAGATCACCGGCGCCGGCTGCTCGCTCGGCGGCGTGGTCGGCACCTATCTGGCCGTCGCCGATCCGTTGACCGCGGCGATGGCCGCCTCCCTGCATTTCAACCGCGCCGGCGAGATCGCCGAAGCCGCAGCCCACGGCCCCGGCTCGTTCCAGACCGAATTCCTGGACGCGCTGTGGAACGTCACCGCCGAACAGATCGCCGAATCCGCGATTCTGCAGTGACACGGACGACACAACGACATGGGCCGCTCGATGCAACGGTCCAATCACCACGGAAAGGATCGACGATGAACCGTTTCCCCTACCCCACAATGCGCGACCGCTTCGACCTGCGCGCCTACTTCGTCGTGGGTCCCGATGACACCAAGGGCCGACCGGTGGCCGATGTCGTCGCCGCGGCGCTGCGTGGCGGCGCGACCTTTATCCAGCTGCGCGCCAAGCACGCCGATGCACGCGATCTGACTGCGATGGCCGAATCAATCGCCGCCGTCATCGCGCAGGCCGGCAAGGCGGACACTGTGGCGTTCGTTATCGACGACCGCGTCGATGCGGCCTGGCAGTGCCGTGAACTCGGCATCAAGGTCGACGGCGTGCACATCGGTCAGGACGATATGGCCCCCGAACAGGCCCGCGCCCTGCTCGGCCCCGACGCCATCATCGGCCTGTCCGCCGAAACCCTGCCGCACATCGAGGCCGCCAATGCGCTGCCGAGCGGCACCATCGACTATATCGGCGCGGGACCGCTGCATTACACCGCCACCAAGCCGGATGCGGCCGCGGTCGAAGCGGACGGCACCAAGCACGCGCTCGGCATCGCGGGGGCGCAACTGTTGTGCGAGGCGAGCCGGTATCCGGTGGTGGTCGGCGGCGGCGTGCACGCGGACGACGTGCCGGCGCTGGCCCGGACCGCAGCCGATGGATGGTTCGTGGTCTCGGCGATCGCCGCCGCGGATGATCCGGAACGTGCCACCCGCGAACTGGTCCAGGCATGGACCGCCGTGCGCAGGGCCGCCCGGCACGGCGTTGCGGCGTCGGCGGCCTCCCATCCGCAATCGGATGTGGCCGCTCCCCTGCAATGCGGTGCCGCCATGTTCGACGTCAAGCAACCGCACGGCCTGCCGCCGGTGCTGACGGTCGCCGGATCGGATTCCTCGGGCGGTGCAGGCATCCAGGCCGATCTGAAGACGATGCTGGCCAATGGCGTGTTCGGCATGTCCGCCATCACGTCGCTGACGGCGCAGAACACCACCGGCGTGCGCGCCGTGCAGAACGCCGACCCGGAGATCCTGGCCGACCAGATCGATGCGGTGTTCGAGGACATCCCGCCAATGGCGGTCAAGATCGGCATGGTCTCCAGCGCGGCGCTTATCGAGACGATCGCCGACCGGCTGACCGCGCATCAGGCGCGGAACATCGTGCTCGATCCGGTGATGGTGGCCACCTCCGGCGCCAAGCTCATCGATGACGACGCCGTCGCCGCGCTCACCACACGGCTGTTCCCGCTGGCCACGGTCATCACACCGAACATGCCGGAAACCGAGGCGCTGCTGGCGCAGGCCATGCAGGAGCGCACGTCGGAGGATGACACCGAATCCGCCCGGCTGCTCAGCGAGGGCATCCGTACCGAAGCGGATATGGAGACGGCCGGCCGCACACTGGCCGAACACTTCGGCTGCGCCGTGCTCGTCAAGGGCGGGCATGGCATCAAGGACGCGAACGACGTGCTGGTAGAGCCGGATGGCACCGCCACTTGGTTCACCAGCCCGCGTATCGACAATCCGAACACGCACGGCACCGGATGCACGTTGTCCTCGGCCATCGCTTCTCATCTGGCGCTCGGCGAGACGCTGCCGCAGGCGGTACGCAGCGCCAAGGATTATCTGACCGGCGCGCTGGCCGAACAGCTCGACCTGGGCCACGGTTCCGGACCGATGGACCACGCCTGGCGTTGGCGGTGACATCACTCGGTCAGGCGGCGGCAGCCCGCGGTGCGCCCGCTGTCGCCGTCTGAACCGCCGGCCATTGTTGTGAACACCCATACCGCCCAACTCGCACACAAGGAGTATCGTCGCCACTATGACCACAACACCCACTCAATCCAACACCACATCCCCCGCCGCGACGACGCCGGACCGCAACGCCGTCCGGCAGGAGGTGCCGACCGACCCCGAAACCGGCAAGCCGTATATCAACACGGTGGCGGCCGTGGCCATCGCCCCCAGCGGCGTGGGCGCGGAGCTCAGCGAATACGTCTCGCAGGCGGTGGCGGTGATCCGCGATTCCGGACTGCCGAACGAAACGAACGCGATGTTCACCAACATCGAAGGCGATCTGGACGACGTGCTGCGCGTGGTGCGCGACGCCACGATGAAGCTCGCCGAGCAGGGCTACCGCACCGGCGTGACCTTGAAGCTCGACATCCGGCCGGGCTTCAGCGGCCAGCTCGCCGAGAAATCGAAACTGGTGGACGAGCTCCTATCCAAGTAGCCGCCGGCATCCGCCGGGCATGCACGCTGACACCACAACGAAGCGGTCCGCAACGCCACCCACAGCGAGTGGGAGCGTTGCGGACCGCTTGCTATGTGCTATGTGATGAGGATTCGCGAAGAACGGTCAGGCCAGGCGATCACTCCAAGCCGTTGGACTTCAGGTGGTGCAGGGTCACACCCGTGGCCTTGAGCGAGCCGGACTCGCTGACCAGCTTGACCGCACGCGGGCCCTCGACCGGGAAGTCGTAGGAGCTCAGCACCTGATGGCCGTCGTTGACATAGACCTCCACCGAACCGCGGTCCACGAACACCCGCAACGTGAGCGTGTCAGCCGCCAGTTCCGCAGCGTCCAGCGGGGCGGCGCGGTAGCCGCCGTCGGTGCCGTGGCCGGCCTGGCGGTCGAGCACCACGCGGCCGAGCTGCGCGTCATACGCCACGTAGACGTATCCGCCATCCTCGGTGGCGTGCACCTTGAGCCCGCAGCGTTCCGCGGTGGTGGCCTTCAGGTCGATCGCCATCTCGATCTCCACGGCCTCGGCGTCGTCGCTGAGCACGCGTTCCTCACCGGCGGACAAATCGATCACACCGTGGTCGTACGTGTCCTCGCGCAGGCCCGCCAGTTCGGGCACCGGCACGGTGTGCACGTCGCCGTCCTCGCCGAGGAACACCTCGCGCGGCAGGGTCAGCTGGCCGCACCAGCCGTCGTCGGCCATCGCGTACTTGTAGTCGAACGGGCTCATCCAGCCGTACATGATGCGCCGACCGTCCTCGGTGTCGAAGGACTGCGGGGCGTAGTAGTTGTGGCCCCAGTCCCACAGGCGGAATTCGGTTTCGGGCTGGAACCGGCCGCCCGGCTCCCAGGAGCCGATCATGTAGCCGGCGTTGTTCTGGTTGCGGTTCATGAACCCGTTCGGCTTGGAACCCATGGCGGAGAAGCAGATGATCCACTTCTCGTTGCCGTCCTTGTCCTTGAGCGGGAAGAAGTCGGGACATTCGAGCATGAACACGTTCGGATCGGGATGTTCGAACAGCACGGTCTTGAACGTCCACTCGACCATGTCCTCGGAGGTGTACAGCCACATCTGGCCGCGCTGGTCGGCGGAGGAGACGCCGTGGATCATGTACCAGGTATCGCCGGTCTTCCAGACCTTCGGGTCGCGGAAGTGCCAGTGGACCTTCTCGCGCGGGCAGTCGACGATCATGCCGAGCTTGGTGACATGCGTGATCTCGTCATCGTCCGGCACGGCCATCAGCTGCACCTGCCATTCGCCGCCGGTGTTGTCGACGCCGTTGGCCCAGCGGTGGCCGGTGTAGTAGAAGCGGAGCTTGCCGTCGTCGCCGATGACGGCCGAGCCGGAGAACACGCCGTTCTTTTCCTGTTCGAGGCTCGGTGCCATCGTGATCGGTTCGCGGCGCCACGTGACCATGTCCTCGCTGGAGACATGTCCCCAGTGCATCGGCCCCCATTCGGTGCCGTATGGGTGCAGTTGGTAGAAGACGTGCCAGCGGCCCTTGTAGTAGCACAGGCCGTTCGGGTCGTTGATCCAGCCGCCGTTGGAGGCGATGTGGAATTTGGGGTACCAGCGGTCGTTGCGCGACGCCGCCAGTTTGGCCACGCCGAGTTCGGCCTTGGCCAGTTCGGCGTCGTGGTCTGCGATCGGGGTGAGGGTAGGAGTGAAGTCACTCATCGTTGCGTGCCTTTCTGATTACTTGGTGATGTTCGATGGTTGCGCTACGGAAGAGCGGGAGGAGGCGGGGGGGGCCGGCCCCCGGGGGGGGGGGCCCCCCCCCCCCCACAGCCGTGGGGGGGTGGAAGGGGGTGAGGGTGTTTTGGGGGTTTTTACGGGGGCCCCCCCCCCGCGGGTGGGACGTGGTTGTTTCGGAA
>ERZ1090862.12-NODE-12-length-99354-cov-55.613410_pt1 | contig 99354 bp, 78 predicted proteins | sample MGYA00478481_ERZ1090862 | MGnify/ENA primary metagenome ERZ1090862 (study PRJEB33644, sample SAMEA5815745) | chicken gut metagenome | biome: Chicken; feature: Gastrointestinal Tract; material: Caecum | place: Ireland | collected 2019-01-01 | study: A study of the... | reverse complement strand
CGCCCCCCCCCCCCCCCCGCCCCCCCCCCCCCCCCCCCCCCCCCCCCCCCCCCCCGGCCCCCCCACCCCCCCCCCCGGGGGGGGGGGGGGCCCCCCCCCCCCCCCCCCCACGCCGTCATCGCAACGATATCCCGAAGCCCCTGTCCTTTAGTCCTCCAACGAGTCCAGGTAATCGGCCACCAGCCGCAGCATCTGCGAGGGCTTGACGCCCAGCGACAGGGCGATCGACCCCAGCAGCTCCGAGCTGGCCTCCTTCTGCCCGCGTTCGACCTCGGACAGGTACCCCAGCGATACGCCGGCCTTCTCGCTGACCTCGCGCAACGTCTTGTGGTCGCGGGTGCGCAGGTCACGCAACACATGGCCGATGGCCTCGCGCAGCGACACCTCCTTGGCTTCGGGTGCCGTCTCCACGGCTCGCCCGGCATGGCCGCGCGTCCGCTCGGCGAAATCCTCCTGCTGCCACATCCGCTCCAGGGCGGCCTGCCGCTCCTCCTTGGCCTTCTTGGCGGCACGGGCCTTGATCACCTGCTGCTGCGCGAACATCACGGCACGCCGCTGCGCGGGAGTCAGGTCGCGCATGCGCGCCCCGGTTGCCTTGGCCGGGGCGGCGGTCATACCCGCCCGTTCGACTCGCTCGCGGGTCACAGTCATCGATTCCATCACGTCATCCCTTTCGGCTCGGCGTCGTTCATCCATACCACTACGAACAACACCGCAGACGCGGGATTATTCCTGTGAATCCACTGTGAATCCGCTCACATTTTCCAGAACGCGCAACACCGTTAGCAACCGGATCCGCTCGCGGTCGCCCGAGAGCATCAACCGCACCGACGTCGTGGTCCGCGGGCCGTCCCCGGCGTCGAACGATGGTACCGAAAAACCCACATACACCAGTCCGGCGGGCTTGTCCCCGTCCGGCCCCGGACCGGCCACACCGGTGGTGGACAATCCGATGACCCGTCCCCCATACGCCGGCTGATCGTACAGCCGGGCCGTGCCGAGGGCCATCTGCCTAGCCACATCCGGGTGCACGGCTCCCTCACGCCGCAGCAGGTCGGCGTCGACCCCCAACACGGACGCCTTGGCCGCGATGTCATAGGTCACCGCCGAACCGAGGAACACGCGCGAGGCACCGGGGATGCGCACGAACGCGTCGGCCAGCAATCCCCCGGTCAGCGACTCGGCCGCGGCGATGCGCACGCCGCGAGACCCGCACCATCCCAGCACCGCCTGCGCCAACGCGTCGCAGCGGCGCCGGATCTCCCCCGCGGACAGGCTCCCGCTCATGCGGCAGGCTTGCGGAAGGTGTTGATCAGGTAGATGGCGCCGGAATACAGGCATAGCACCAGCGCCACGTAGATCACGATCTGCGTGAGCCACGTGTACGCCGTCAGCCACCACGGATTCGGCCCGGTGCCGGGCGCGAGCGTCCACAGCGGCACCAGCAGCAGGGACAGGCCCACGCACTGGAACACGGTCTTGAGCTTGCCCGGCCAGGCGGCGGCGATCACCTTGCCGCCGGGCTGTTCCATGACGAAGAAGCGCATGACCGTGATGCCGAGTTCCCGGATGAGGAACAGCGCCACGATGACCCAGCCCCACACCACGTTGCCGAACTCGCCGAACGCCGCGGCCACGACCAGCGCGCCGCAGGTGAGCAGCTTGTCCGCGATCGGGTCCATCAGCTTGCCCATCTCGGTCACCTGATTGTATTTGCGGGCCATCCAGCCGTCGATCTTATCGGTGGATGCGGCGATGATGAAGATGATGGCCGCCACCCAGCGCAGCGTCGGATTGTCCACGCCGTACGGCCCCGCCATGATGTCAAGCACCAGGAACACCACCACCAACGCGATGCGTGCATAGGTGACCAGGTTCGGCGGCGCGTTCCAACCGTCGAGCAACGAGTTCGTGGTCTGTTCATCGGATTTCTGCATACTCTTCACTGTACCCCGAATCCTGTTCTTGTGTACGCCGCCGTATTCGAATCCGACACATCGCAACGCCATCCGTCACATGGACAGGGCGTCCTGCGTCGGCGCGCTGGAGGTCAGGCTGTCGGTTTCGCCGCGGATGAACGCCAGCACCGCGGGCAGGTCCTGCGGCTGCACCAGCACCTGGCGGGCCTTCGAGCCCTCCGAGGGACCGACGACGCCGCGTGATTCCAGCAGGTCCATCAGGCGCCCCGCCTTGGCGAACCCCACGCGCAGCTTGCGCTGGAGCATGGAGGTCGAGCCGAACTGCGTGGTGACCACCAGCTCGGCGGCCTGCAGCAGCACATCCATGTCGTCGCCGATCTCCTCATCCGGCTCCAGGGCGTGCTTCTCGGCGTCCTTGGCCATCTGCTCGATATCCTCACGGTAGTGCGGCTTGCGCTGCGTGCGCACGTATTCCACGGCCTTGCGGATCTCCGACTCCGACACCCACGAGCCCTGCACGCGGATCGGCTTGGCCGAACCCATCGGCAGGAACAGGGCATCGCCCTGGCCGATCAGCGTCTCGGCACCCACCGTATCCAGGATGACGCGGGAATCGGTGGCCGATGACGTGGCGAACGCCAGACGCGAGGGGATGTTCGCCTTGATCAGGCCGGTCACCACGTCCACCGACGGACGCTGCGTGGCCAGCACCAGATGCACGCCCGCGGCTCGCGCCAACTGGGTGATGCGCTGGATCGAGCTCTCCACATCGTTCTTGGCCACCATCATCAGGTCGGCCATCTCGTCGACCACCACCAGCAGGTACGGGTACGGGGCGACCTTGCGGTTCGAACCGGCGGGGGCATGCACCTTGCCGGCCCTCACGGCCTCGTTGAAATCCTTGACGTGGCGGAACCCGAAGAACTCCAGATCGGAGTACCGGGCGTCCATCTCCTTGACCACCCACTCCAACGCCTGCGCGGCCTTCTTCGGATCGGTGATGATCGGGGTGAGCAGATGCGGGATGCCGGCATAGGCGGAGAGCTCCACGCGCTTGGGATCGACCAGGATCATGCGCACCTGTTCTGGGGTGGCGCGCATGATGATCGAGGTGAGCATCGAGTTGACGAAGCTCGACTTGCCCGAACCGGTGGCGCCGGCGACCAGCAGGTGCGGCATCTTGGTCAGGTCGGCGGTCACGAAATGGCCCTCGACGTCCTTGCCGATGCCCGCCAGCATCGGGTTCGGGTCGTTGACGGCGTTGTCGGAGCGCAGCACGTCGCCCAGGTGCACGATCTCGCGATCGGCGTTCGGGATCTCGATGCCGATCGCCGACTTGCCCGGAATCGGCGACAGGATGCGCACATCCGAGCTCGCCACGGCGTACGCGATGTTCTTCTGCAGGTTCGTGACCTTCTCGACCTTCACGCCGGACCCGAGCTCCACCTCGTACTGGGTCACGGAAGGTCCGCGCAGGAACCCGACGACCTTGGCGTCCACGTTGAACTGCTGGAACGTGGAGGTCAACGCCTGGATCACCCGGTCGTTGGCCGGGGTGCGCGCCGCATGCGGCTGCCCCTTGGCCAGCAGGTTCAGATCGGGCAGACGGTACGGGGCGTTCTGCGTCGTCGGGGCGCCGTCGTCGCCCGCCGCCGGCTCGTCGGCGATCTCGCCGGTCTGCGGGTCCACGGTCATCTCGCCGTCCTCCCCGATCGAGGCCCACGGGTCGGCTTCGGACAACGGACGCGTCATGTCGTCGACCGGCAGCACATGCGTGGCATCCACCGGCGCATGGTTCGAGTTCGTCATCACCGCCGTTTCATCCGCGGCCCTGCCTGCGGACGAAACCGTGCGCGCACCGTCCGACGCGGGCGCGCCCAGCACGCGGGTCTCGGCTGCGTCCCCATGGCGACTGGCCGCATGGTCGAACGGATCGTCGCCCTCATACCGTTCCAGCGTGCGATCCGTACGCTTGCCCGACGCCTTGGAGAACAGCCGGGAGAACCAGCCCTTCCTGACGGATCGGGAGCCATCGGTACCGTCATCGTCGCCGTCATGCGAGGGAACCCCTTCGGCGAACGACAACGTGCCATCCCCCACACGCACCTCGTTCGGGAACTGCGGTCGCTCGTCCGCCTGCTGATTGCCGCGGACCCTGTCCATCACGGATCCAACCCGCTGCGGCACATCGGTGACATGCGTGCGGGTGATCAGCAGCAACGAGAACAGACCCACGATCACGAACACCGCGATCGCGAACGCCTCGGACAGACCCCAAGCCAGGGGGGATCCGAGGACGAAACCGAGCAGGCCGCCGGCGCTCTGTATCGCGCCGATGTTGAATCCGGGCACGTCGGCGATCAGCGCCACGTCGATGATCGAACAGATCGACCACATCAGCAGCACCCAGCCGGCCAGCACGCGCGGATTGTCCGAATCCTTGCCGGAGTTGCGCATCAGACGGACCGCCACGATCACCAGCACCACCGGCACCACCACGCTCATCACGCCGAACAGGCCCGAAGCCACGGCGTGGAGGAACACCCCCAGGGGCCCGTTGACCCGGAACCATTCGGAGGCGCAGAAGCACACGGCCAGCACCAGCATGAGGAAGCACAGGCCATCGCGGCGGTATGTGGGATCGTACTCGCCGACGCCGGTCAGCGAGCGCACCGCGGCGCCCATGCCCCGCGGCACCGCCAGCAGGGCGCGTTTCCACACCGGTTCCGCGGGCGGCTGCGACTGGGCCGCGCGACCGTCCTGACCCTTGGTACGCTTCGTGGTTTGAGAAGAGGAGTTGCTTCGTGCCATAACGCAACAGATTGTACAACCCGGCACGGTCGCCGCCCGGGCCGGGCCGGCAACGTGCACCCCATCCGCGCAGATCCGCGACACACGGCGCAGGACGCGTGATTCCGCGCCCGCGCCGCTATCATCGGAGTATGACTCCAGCGGAACGTGCGAGCGCAGTCGCATTTGCACTGAAGAACTGCGCGTTGGATTCAATGGCGCCGAGCGACGCGACGATGCGGGTGACGGCGCGATACGAGTACGGGGATATCGACGTCTCCCGATTGCTCGACGATGCGGACGACGACCGCAGCAGCGCGGTGTTCGTGCGGACGATCGTGCTGGCCGAACGCCGTTGGCCGGCCACCACCGACCTGGACGAGTTGCGGGCCATCCACCGGGGACTCTTCGAGGGGGTGTTCAACGACGCCGGACGGCTGCGTACCCGCGACACCACACGGGAGGACACCGAGGACCGGGCGCGCGCGAAGAATCCAGAGGCGTTCTTCCCCGCCAATCTCATCGAAACCGGGGCGTTGAACATCGCCACCGAGCTGGCGGACAAACGAAACCTGCGCAACCTGGACCGCGGCGATTTCATCCGGCAGCTGGCCCATATCTACGACGAGCTGGGCTACCTGCACCCGTTCAAGGGCGGCAACGCGATGACGCTGCGCATCTTCGCCTCGCGGCTCGCGCACGATGCCGGATGGGATCTGGACTGGGGCCCGGTGGACCGCGAACTGTACCGGACGGCCAAGCACGACGCCTACCGCGGCCAGACCACGGGCTTCGAACGCATGTTCGATCTGATGGTCAGACCGGCGAACCCGACGCGCGTGTTCCTCATCGCCGGTTGGGATCAGGGCCCCGCCCACTGAATCCCCGTTCGTTCGCCGTCGTGCGACTCCGCCGCGCGTCGACGCGTGCCGGAGTCGCACGACGATGACGCTATCGCCCCTTCTTGGCAGGTATCAGCGGAGCATCAGGCGGCGATGTCGCCGAGATGGTGCTGCGTGTACGCGTCGGCCTGGGCGTCGATGGCGTCGTAGTCGCCCGCATCGGCGTGGTCAACGACGGCCATCGCGTTGGACACCAGATTCGGGTTCTGCGCGCGCAGCCAATGAATGCGCGGATCACGTCCGAACCATCCCATCTGCTTGCGGGCCAGCCGCTTGGTCTTCTGAGCGATATCGGCGAACGCCTCGTTCTCGCTCCACAGGCCGTCCAGATAGTCGATGACCTGCTGGTAGCCGAGCGCGCGGGAGGCGGTCGCCCCCAGTCGCGGCCGCAGACGCCGCACCTCATCCACGAACCCGTCCTCGCGCATCCGTGCGGTCCGCAGGTCGATGCGCCGATCCAGCTCCTCGCGGGGCAGATCCAGGCCGATCTGCACGCTCGGAATCACATACCGGTACCGCGGCAGGCTCGCCGAGTACGGGCGGCCGGTGATCGCGATGACCTCCAGCGCGCGGATCGTGCGGCGCGGGTTGCGCGGATCCATGCGGGAGGCCGCCACCGGATCCTTGGCCCTGAGCTCCTCGAACAGGATCCCCGGCCCTTCGGTTTCGGCGCGATGCTCCAGCTGCGCCCGCACGTCGGGGTCGGTGCCGGGGAACGAGATGTCGTCGATCGCGGCGCGCGCGTACAGTCCGGAACCACCCACCAGGATCGGGCGGATGCCGCGGGATTGCAGATCGGCGATGCAATCGCGGGCCAGCGTCTGGAACCGTGCCACGCTCATCGCGTCGTCGGGGTCGACGATATCGATGAGATGGTGCGGCACCGCCGCCAGTTCCTCCGGTGAGGGCTTCGCCGTGCCGATATCCATGCCGCGGTACATCTGGTAGGCGTCCGCGTTGACGATTTCGGCCCGTTCGCCGCGTTCGGCGAGGGCCCGCGCGATGGCGATGCCCAGGCCTGTCTTGCCGGAGGCGGTGGGGCCGACGATCGAGACGACGCGGGGGCGGTCAGTGGCGCACATGGTAGGTCTGGCCGGCTTTCGGATCGGGATCGGCAATCAGATTGTGCCGGGCGGCATGGGTGACCGTGGCGGTGACGAAATCGCCGACCTCGGGCATCGGCTCGCCTTCGGGCACGCCGACATGCACCAGCACGCCCGTCCGCTCACGGCCGGTCACGCGATGCGTGGCGGCGTCCTTCTTGCCATGGGTGCCGGTGATCATCACCTCCACGTCGCGTCCCTCGAACTTGGCCATCTCCTCCTCGGTGATGCGCTCCTGCAGTGCGACCAGGCGTTCGAACCGCTCCTGCACCACGTCCTTGGGCACCTGTTCCATCGCGGCCGCGGGCGTGCCCGGGCGCGGCGAGTACTCGAACGTGAACGCCGACGAGAACCGGGCCTCCTCCACGATCCGCATCGTCTCCTCGAAGTCCTCCTCGGTCTCCCCCGGGAACCCGACAATGATGTCGGTGGAGATCTGCGCATCGGGCATCGCCTCGCGCACCTTGCGCAGGATATCCATGAACTTCGCCGTGCGGTAGGAGCGGCGCATGGCACGCAGGATGCGGTCGGAACCGGACTGCAACGGCATGTGCAGCTGGTGCATGACATTCGGGGTCTGCGCCATCGCGGCGATCACGTCGTCGGTGAACGCGGCCGGATGCGGCGAGGTGAACCGGACGCGCTCCAACCCCTCGATCGTGCCGCAGGCGCGCAGCAGCTTGGAGAACGCGTACCGGTCGCCGATGCCGTAGCCGAACGAGTTCACGTTCTGCCCCAGCAGCGTGACCTCCTTGGCGCCCTGCTCCACACAGCGGCGCACCTCGTCGAGGATGTCTCCGGGGCGGCGGTCGTGCTCCTTGCCGCGCGTCGTCGGCACGATGCAGAACGTGCAGGTGTTGTTGCACCCCACCGAGATCGACACCCAGCTCGACACCTTCGAGGCGCGCACGGCCGGCAACTGGCTCGGGAAATAGTCGAGTTTGTCGACGACCTCCACCTGCGGCTCGCCGGTGGCGCGATGCTGGTCGAGCAGACGCGGCAGCGAACCGATGTTCTTGGTGCCGAACACGGCGGCGACCCACGGGGCGCGCTTGGCGATCCGCTCACGGTCGAGCTGGGCCATGCAACCGCCCACGGCGATCTGCAAACGCGGGTTGCGGCGGGTCAGTTCCGCCCATAGCCCCACCGTGCCGTACATGCGTTCCGCCGCGTTCTCGCGCACGGCGCAGGTGTTGAGCACAATCAGATCCACGTCCTTGTCGGCCACCTGCTGCTCGGTGGCCGGCACATAGCCATCCTGCTCCAGCACGCCGGCGATGCGCTCGGAATCGTGCACGTTCATCTGGCAGCCGAGTGTGTGAATGGCATACACGCCTTTGCCGCGCTCGCCGGCCGACACACGCGGGTCGGCGGCATCGGCCTGCTTCGAGGCGCGCTCCGCCTCGGTCATCATCGCTTCATCCATGAAACCCCATGCTAACCGAGAGCTCGGATTGACGGACGGGGCTATGATGGTGACCGTGATACTTGACCGACACAGCCGATTGAACTCCGCCGAACTCGAGGCGCGCCTGAAGGCGACGAACTTCGGCGACGGGCAATTCCCCGTGGACCAGATCACCGAATTCGTCAATCTCATGCAGGTCTACGAGGGGGCGATGTATGAGATCAGCACCAAGCTGGAGGTGCTCGACGAGGAGTTCCAGGTGCGGTTCTCGCACAACCCGGTGCACCACATCGAGCGCCGTCTCAAGTCGATCTCCTCGATCCTGGGCAAGCTCGAGCGCCGCGAACTGCCGAAGACGGTGGAATCCATCAAGGACAATCTCTTCGACGTGGCCGGCGTGCGCGTGATCTGCAACTACCGCGACGACGTGTACTCGGTGTCCAACTACCTGTCCGCGCAGTCGGACATCCAGGTGCTGCGTGTCAAGGACTACATCAAGAACCCCAAGCAGAACGGGTACCGCAGCCTGCACGTCATCTACGCGGTGCCGGTGTTTCTCTCGTCCGGCGCGCACTACACCCCGGTGGAGGTGCAGTTCCGCACCATCGCGATGGATTACTGGGCCAGCCTGGAGCACGCGCTGCGGTATAAGACCGACCTGCCGGACGTCAAGCTGAGCGAGCATTCGCAGACGCTGCTGGACTGCGCGCGCAGCCTGCAGAACATCGAGGTGCAGATGCAGAACATCCACCGGGACATCAACGGCGCGCCGCAGGTGGACGAGGCCCCGCACTCCTGACGCCGCGGTGGCACGACGGTGCAACGCCGCGTTATTGCACCGCGTTGCCGTACTGTGCCGATTGCCAAGATTCTGTGCCTGCAGCCGAATTCTTCACCATTCGTTCAGCATCTCCCCGTACGATGGGAGGATGCCGGCCATCCGGCCGGGTTGTTCCAAGGAGTGATGATGACTTTCGGCCAACAGCCGCAAGGCGGCAACGGCTATAACCAGCAGCCGCAGAACCAGTACCAGTACAACGCGCAGCAGTCGTACGCCTATGCGCCCAACGGCACCGCCGCCATCAACGCCCAGGCGACCTACGCCTTCGAGGAGGCGCAGCGCATCTCCGTCACGAAGGCCTATGGCGAGATGACCATCGGTCTGGTCATCACGGCCGTGGTGGCCGTGCTCGCGCAGATGAGCGGCGCCTATATGGCGTTCCTCCAGGCCACCGGTCTGATCGGGTTCATCCTGTTCGCCGTGGTGCAGGTGGGTCTGGCCGTGTTCCTCGGCGCCCGCATCATGACGATCAAGTCGAGCACCGCCCGCGTGATGTTCTACGTGTATTCCGCACTGATGGGCTTCACGCTGAGCTCGATCTTCATGATCTACGACCTGGGCTCGATCGGTCTGGCGCTGGGCATCTGCGCGGCGTTCTTCTTCGTGCTCACGATGTTCGGCATGACCACTAAGATCAACATGCTCAAGGCCGGCCCGATCCTGCTCGTCGGCCTGATCGTGCTCATTGTGGCCGAACTGCTGCTGACGTTCCTGTTCCCCGGGGATACGATGCTGATGGTCGTCTCCGCAATCGGCCTGGTGCTGTTCGCCGCCATGACCGTGCATGACGCCCAGCAGACGCGCGCCATCTTCAACGAATACGCCGGCTACGGACCGGAGATGATCAAGAAGGTCTCGATCATCTGCGCGCTGAACCTGTATCTGGATTTCGTGAACATCTTCCTGTACATTCTTCAACTGCTGGGCAACAGGGACTGACCTGACCCGCCATGACGGTGGCGGATGTTCGAGACGTCGCCGTCGCCGTAGGGGCCGCATCCGGATGGATGCGGCCCTATTCGTTTCGGTACGACACACAGACGCTCCACGGCGCATATAGCGACGAAACGCCGACGGAACGATCGGATGACGATAATCGCCATGTCCGATACGATGACCCATGGCTGTTCCGCGGCATCGCCGCGACACCCCCATCCATCCCCCTGCCTTCGTTCAAAGGACCGCCATGACCTCCATCCGTCGACCGCGCGCCCTAGCCTGCATAGCCCTGCTGGTGCTGTTGGGCTTTTCGCTGGGATTCTCCGAATTCACCGTCATCGGCATCGAACCCGAACTCGCCGAGGCATTCGACGTACCGCTGGCCCGTGTGGGCGAACTCATCAGCTTCTTCTCCGTGGCCTACGCGGTGCTCACGCCGCTGCTGGCTGTATCGACCGGCCGATTCAAGCGGTTCACGCTGCTGATTGTCTATGTGGCGCTGTTCTGCGTCTCCAACATCATGATGACCTTCGCCCCGACCTTCGAGGTGCTGCTGGCCGCCCGCATCCTGCTCGGCGCGGTCTCGGGCGCAATGCTGGCCGTCGGTGTGACGTTCATCCCCGAGCTGGTGGGCGTGCACCGTATGTCGATGATGATCTCGGTGGTGTATGCGGCGTTCTCCGTGGCGATGGTGGTGGCCACGTCGGTCGGCAAGATCGTGGCCGAGGTGCTGAACTGGCATGCGGTGATGATCATCGCGCTGGTGCTGGCGCTGGCGGTCAGCGCGGCCATGCTGGCGGTGCTCCCCCGGCACGGTTCGACCGATGAACCGTCCACGGTTCGGGAACAGGCCGGGCTGCTGACCGAGCCGCAGATCCTCGTCGGCATCGCGATCTTCCTGTTCGGCGTCGGCTCGGTCTACGTGTTCTACGGGTACATCACCCCGTATCTGGAGGATGTGCTGGGCATGGACGCGGTCGGCGCGAGCATGACCCTGATGGTGTACGGCGTCATGTGCTTCATCTCCAACCTGATCTCGGGATGGGTGGACCTGAAATACGGTATGAAGGCGCTGCTGGTCGTGTTCCCAGTCCAGGCGCTGTTCCTGGTGGCGCTGTTCCTGGTCAGTCCCGCGATGCCGTGGTCGCTGGTGCCGGTCATGCTGGTGGGCCTGTCCATGTACGTGGTCTCGGTCTCCTGCATCTCGCTGTTCATGCGCGTGGCGCGCGAGCGCCATCCGAAGGCGATGGTGCTGGCCAGCTCGCTGGAGCCGATGGCGTTCAACATCGGCATCGCCTTCGGCACAGCCATCGGCGGCGCCGTGGTCTCCGGCCCGGGACTGCGGTACGTCGGGCTCGTCGGGGCGCTGTTCTCGATTGTGGCGGCAGGATTCGTGCTGCTGACGCTGCTCATCGACCGCAAGGTACGCTAAAACCGACGTTGCCGGAATACGGCTATTCCGGCAACTCGATTCACAGCTCGAAGGTATGTGAGATCACCGGCGCGTCATCATCGAACGAAATCAGATCGCGCACCTGAACCTCCACAGGCGAGGAATCCTCCAGCACGTAACCGAGTGATACGGTGCCGGTAGCGTTTGGCTGCAGTTCGGCAAGATACGAGTTCGCGTCGTATCCTTCCGGAGCTTCCGCGTAAACGGCCGTATCCAGCCCATGGCCGTTCTGGAAGACGCTCGCTTGAAGCGCCGATGCGAACGATGCGTTGGAATCCGTCGTGTTCGTCCATTCGAACGTCACCAACACGGTGGGATTGCCCTCATAATCGTTCCCGCTGGATACCGCGGATATAAGACGTACGTGGGCGGATTGCAGATCACCCTCCGAATCCTGAACCGGTGCAGTCTCAGTCCGTCCGCCTTCGGCGCCTGAGGTGCCGGCACCCTGCCCCTGCTGGGAAGACCCTGCACCCAGCGCTTCGTCGACGGCATCGACCGCGGCCTGCTGCATAGCCAAGGTGATGACGATGCCCAGAACCGACAACACGACCGCGACAACCGATAGCACTTTGCCATCCCGCTTGCCGCGAAATGCGGCCACGGTTCCGACAAATGCCAACACGGCACCGACGAATCCCAACACAGCCGCGGCATTGTTGATGATTGGTATGAAGCTCAGTATCACGGCGATGATGCCGAGAATCAACCCCACAACGCCACATATCGTGATGCCTCGATTGGCTCGTTGTCCCGATCCCGCATCCGCCACGGGCTGCGGTGTTCCATGCTCATCCATGTTGTTTCCTTCTTTCTCGTCGCCTTCGGTGAAACGAATATCATGAACCCGAATAGGTACGATTGCCACGCTACGAGATAATGCAGGAAACCGATACTGGACGAACGGTCATTTCCATTCGCCCTTTCGGGCAGTCGGTTATGCCCCGCCGCACCATGGCGAATCAATGAGGGATGCCGATAATGGTGACTATGAGCAATTCCGATTTCCGTGACCGCAATCGCCCACAGGGCAGCCGGCCGTCCGGCGTGACGCCAGACGATGAGGTGCCGGTCCGCGGCACCTGGAAAAGCAGCCTGGCGATGGTTCCCATAGCCATCTTCATGTGTCTGGTGCAAACATCCTTCGCCGCTGCCCGCTATGGCAGTTCGGATCCGCAGTTTCTCTGGTTCATGTTCTCCACGCTTGCTGCCATTCCTTCGGGATTGCTGCTGCTCGCCAGGGACCGCCACCCCGAAGCGGTCTTCTGGGGGTCATGCGCCCTGGTCATCGCCTTCCCCTTCGATTCGATGCTCGCCCTGATGGCCATGACCTCGCTGCTCGCCCGGCGATCCTCGCGCGCGGTCACGGTGCGCGCCATCGCGGCGGGCGGGGCGATCGCCCTGATCGCCCAGTTGCGCGACGCGCTCAATCCGCCCGACGCGTCGCTCTGGCACGTGTTCTTCGCCAAACCCCATACCGGCGGCAATACCGGCACTCCCATCGTGATGCTGGTCGGCGAGACCCCCATCATCATCACGGCCGCGATCGCCGCGCTCATCTCCACCGCCATCGCGGCGCTCGTCGGATTACATCTGCGTTCCAAGGCCATCGCGGCCTCGGCCGAAGCCAAGGCCGATGCCGCCGCCAATCAGGCGCACACCCTGCAGACCAATCTGAACAACCAGCAGCTCGCCGACGCCATCGCGGCGGAGGCACACGACACCCTCGCCCATTCCCTGTCGCTCCTGGCGTTGAATGCCAGCGCGCTGCAGGCCGAATCGGACAAACTGTGCACCATGACGCAGTCGAGCGAGGACGCCGTCCGCACCCACGCCGATTCCATCGCCCAGCAGGCGCAGCAGATCCGCAGACAGGCGGCGGGCGCACTGGATGAAGCCCACACAATCATCGACATGCTCCGGCATCCCGATCAGGCGTACGTCCAGCTGGCCCCGTCCGACGACACGGCCCTCACCCGGGAATCGCTCAACGAGCTCATCACCGACGCGCGCCAGGCCGGCATGCGCGTGGATACCTGGATCGACATCCAGCAGCTCAGCGAGCTGGACGATGCCCTCGGCAAGATCGCCTACCGCACCATCCAGGAGGGATTGACCAACGCCCGCAGGCATGCGCCCGATGCGCCCGTCGCCCTTCAAGTCGATGCGCTCCCCAGCTCCGGCGTGCATATCCATATCAGCAATCCGCTGACCGCCCACGAACGCACCCGACCCGACCGGGCCGGCAGCGGACTGACCGGCATCGCCGCCCGGATCCACAGCGCCGGCGGCACCTGCGCCTACGGCGCCGACGAACGGGGCGTGTTCCATATCGACGCCCGTCTGCCCTGGATCCGCAACGGTGCCGAACAGCAGTCGAACGTTGCCGGCCTGGCCTAGGATACAACCGTGAGCGAGTTGGAGAACAACCGTCCGATCCGTGTGAGCGTGGTGGACGATGACCCGATGATCTGTCAGGCGATGGGTCTGATTCTCAACGATTATTCCGAAGGCCGCATCACCGTCGTATCCACGTCGGTCGATGGCCGCGAGGCGGTCGAGCGTGCGGAGCAGGAGCATCCGGACGTGGTCCTCATGGATATCGCCATGCCGGGAATCGACGGCATCGAGACAACACAGCGGTTGCGCGCCTTACGACCCGCACCTCACGTGCTCGTCCTCACCTCGCTGAGCCCGGCCGACACGGTCGAGCGTGCGGTCGAGGCCGGCGCGGAGGGGTTCGTATCCAAGACGGACGCGCCCGATGAGATCATCCGACGCGTAATCGGCGTCTGCAAGGGCGCGCCCCAATTCAATTCGGCGAGCCAACGGCAACTGATCGGCGGGCTCAGCCGGCAACGGCCGCAATCCCGTCGCGATGAGGCGCGGGCCCTGTTGGACACGCTGCCCGCACGCGAGCGCGAAGCCGTCATACTGGCCGCCGAGGGGTACACGAACGCGGAGATCGCCCAACGCATGTTCATCTCCGAGCGCACGGCCAAGGCGCATCTGTCCTCGGCCGCGGACAAGCTGTGCATGGGACGCGTGCAGATGGCACGGCTCGTGGAGCGCGCCGACCTTCCCGAACAACGCTGAACGGCAGGCCGTACTCCTTCAGTGGGCGGATTGTTCGTTCAGTGGGCGGGCTATGGCAAAGCCTCGGCTTGGAATGGAGCCATTTTCAGCCATATCTCAAGCCGAGGCTTCATGATAGGGCGCCCACTGAAGCGTTCATTCGCCCACTGAAGAGAATCTCAGCCTTGGCTCGGCGCGTCGTCGCCCAGGATATCCGCCTGCTGAATGGCGGGGCCTGCGGGAATCAGGCTTGGGTGGCCTTCCAGGCGCGGTATTCGGCGGCCTTGGACTGCCAGTATTCGCGATCCCTTTCGCCGATCTCACGGATGACGCGGCACGGGTTGCCGACGGCCACCGAATGAGACGGGATGTCCTTGGTCACCACCGATCCGGCGCCGATCACCACATCATCGCCGATCGTCACGCCCGGGCAGACGATGACGTTGCCGCCGAACCAGACGTCGCTGCCGATGGTGATGGGCAGACCGCCCTCCATGGCCTCGTTGCGCACCTCGGCGTCGATCGGATGGTACGGGGTGTACAGGCCGACGCGCGGGCCGAAGAACACGTTGTCGCCGATGGTGATCGGGGCGACGTCCAGGAAGATGCAGTCCATGTTGGCGTAGAAGTTCCTGCCGATGCGCGTGTTCGAGCCGTAGTCGCAGTTGAACGGCGCCTCGACGAAGGACCCCTCCCCCAGTTCGGCGAACAGCTCGCGGAAGAGCGCCATGCGCTCGTCGAGCCTGTCATAGTCCATCGTGTTGATCGCATGCACAAGGCGGCGTTTGCGCATGTTGGCCGCGCCGAGTTCCGGGTCGGCCGCCACATACAGTTCGCCGGCGAGCATACGTTCCTGTTCGCTGGTGTATTGCGTCATGCACACCATGCAACACCATCGCGCGATGCAACACGCCGACATAATGACAACGTTTGCATATTGTGAGCCGAAAGGTCCGAGATATGGTCGGAAACAAGCACCGGCTTCCGCCTCATGACGAGAAACGCCCGCCCCGCAGGCATGGGGGCAGGCGTTTCGGTATACGGCGGCTTCCGCGTCAGCGCTTCATCAGGTTGCGCAGCACGTACTGCAGGATGCCGCCGTTGCGGTAGTAGTCGGCCTCACCGGGCGTGTCGATGCGCACGAGCGCGTCGAATTCGACCACGGTGCCGTCGGTCTTGGTGGCGGTGACGTGCACGGTCTTCGGGGTCTCGCCGGCGTTCAGCGCCTCGATGCCGGCGATGTCGTAGGTCTCCGTGCCGTCCAGCCCCAGCGCGGCGTAGGATTCGCCCTCGGGGAACTGCAACGGCAGCACGCCCATGCCGATCAGGTTCGACCGGTGGATGCGCTCGAAGCTTTCGGTGATCACGGCCTTCACGCCGAGCATCATCGTGCCCTTGGCCGCCCAGTCGCGCGAGGAACCGGTGCCGTACTCCTTGCCGGCCAGCACGACCAGCGGCACGTCATGCACCTGGTAGTCGCGCGAGGCCTCGTAGATGGTCGTCGGGCGCCCGGCCAGGAAATCATAGGTGTAGCCGCCCGGTGTGACCTCCCGCCCGACCGAGGCGAGCAGCTGGTTGCGCAGACGGATGTTGCCGAATGTGCCGCGCACCATGACCTCGTGGTTGCCACGGCGGGAACCATACGAGTTGAAGTCTTTCGACTCGACGCCGCGATCGGTCAGGTACCGGCCGGCGGGGCTGTCGGCCTTGAACGCGCCGGCAGGCGAGATGTGGTCGGTGGTCACCGAATCGCCGAGCAGCGCCAGCACGCGGGCGCCGTGGATGTCGCGCACCGGCTCGGGGTCCGCGCCCATGCCGTCGAAGAAGGTCTGCCGGCGCACGTAGGTGGAGGCCTCGTCCCAGGCAAACAGGTCGCCCTCGGGCACGTCGAGGCCGCGCCAGCGCTCGTCGCCGTCGAACACGGAGGCGTAGTCCTTCAGGAACATCTCACGGCTGACCGTGCCGTTCACCACGGCCTCGACCTCGGCGTTGGTGGGCCAGATGTCCTTGAGGAACACGGGCCTGCCCTCCGGGTCCGTCCCCAGCGGCTCGGTGGCGAAGTCGAAGTCCATCGTGCCGGCGAGCGCGTAGGCGATGACCAACGGCGGCGAGGCCAGGTAGTTCATCTTGACGTCCGGCGAGATGCGCCCCTCGAAGTTGCGGTTGCCCGACAGCACGGCCGTGACGGTCAGGTCGTTGGCGTTGATGGCCTCGGAGATCTCGGGCAGCAGCGGCCCGGAGTTGCCGATGCAGGTGGCGCAGCCATAGCCGACGAGCTGATAGCCCAGGGCGTCCAGGTCGTCCTGCAGCCCCGCGGCCTTGAGGTAGTCGGTGACGACCTGGGAGCCCGGTGCCAGCGAGGTCTTGACCCACGGCTTGGGGCTCAGGCCCTTGGCCACCGCGTTGCGGGCGATCAGCCCGGCGGCGATCATGACCGAGGGGTTCGAGGTGTTCGTGCAGCTGGTGATCGAGGCGATGGCCACGGCGCCATTCGTCAGGGCGAAGTCGCCGCGGAAGTCGGTGTGGACCGGCACCGGTTCGGTGACGGTGTCGGCGGTTTCGTACATCGGCAGCGCCGCCTCGAACGCCTGCTTGGCCGAGGACAGTTCGATGCGGTCCTGCGGGCGCTTGGGTCCGGCGATGGAGGGGACGACCGAGCCGAGATCGAGTTCGAGGTACTCGGAGTAGGTCGGCTCCACATAGCCGGGTGCGGTGGCGTCTCCCCACAGCTTGTTCGCCTTGGCGTACGCCTCGACCAGGGCGACCTGCTCCTCGGAACGGCCGGTCAGGCGCAGGTAGTCGAGCGTGACGTCGTCGATCGGGAAGATACCGCAGGTCGAGCCGAATTCCGGCCCCATATTGCCGATGGTGGCGCGGTTGGCCAGCGGTACGGAGGCGATGCCTTCGCCATAGAATTCCACGAACTTGCCGACGACGCCGTGCCGACGCAGCATGTCGGTGATGGTCAGCACCACATCGGTGGCCGTGACGCCCTCCGGAATCGAACCGGTGAGCTTGAAGCCGACGACGCGCGGCACCAGCATGGAGATCGGCTGGCCGAGCATGGCGGCCTCCGCCTCGATGCCGCCGACGCCCCAGCCGAGCACGCCCAGGCCGTTGACCGTGGTGGTGTGCGAGTCGGTGCCGACGCAGGAATCGAGATAGGCGAGTTCGCGTCCACCGGGGGTCGCCGCGGCCTGGCGCATGATGACCTGCGCCAGGTATTCGATGTTGACCTGGTGGATGATGCCGGTGCCCGGCGGCACCACGCGGAAGTTCCTGAAGGCCTGCTGTCCCCAGCGCAGGAATTGGTAGCGCTCACGATTGCGCCGGTATTCGATGTCCATGTTGCGTTCGATGGCGTCGGCCACGCCGTAGTTGTCGATCTGCACCGAATGGTCGATCACCATGTCGGACTGCACCTGCGGGTTGATGACCTGCGGGTCGCCGCCCAAGGCCTTGACCGCGTCGCGCATCGTGGCCAGATCGACCACGCAGGGCACGCCGGTGAAGTCCTGCATGACCACGCGGCTGGGCGTGAACTGGATCTCATGGCTGGGCTCGGCGTCCGGATCCCAGTCGAGCAGCGCCCGGACATGGTCGTCGGTGATGTTCGCGCCGTCGATATTGCGGACCAGGTTCTCGACCAATACCTTCAGCGAGTACGGCAGATGGTCGATGCCGTCCAGATCGTCGATGCGGTAGTAGTCGTATTCCTTGCCCGCCACGTTCAACGTGGACAGTTGGCTGTCGCGCAGTGCCATGAATCCCTCCGACCGTCAGGGCGAGACGCGGACCTGATGCGGAACGCCTCGCCATCGATACACCGCATCCCACGGTACCGTGTCCGCGTCCCGGCTCTGGCGTGTCGGCTTGTCATGTGAGACAATTCGGCGTTCGTTCCTCAGCGTTCGGCATGGCGATGCTCCACGATCCGCCACACCTTGGGCACGGCGAACAGGCAGAGCGCGAAGATGACCGCGGCCATGGCCAATGCCATCAGCGTGGCGACCAGCGTTCGCCCGGTCGGCAGCTGCAGCGCGAAGAACGAGGCGACGAACGGGATGCACGCGCCGATCACGCCGGCCGCCGCGAAGCAGGCCACCAGGATCCCCCGCCAGGAACGCAACGGTCTGGCCACGCGTGCCAGCATAAACACGCCCATGACGAACAGGATGATCGCGCAGGTGGCGCGCAGCGAGACCAGATCCGCGTCCGACCCGGACACGTTCCATTCCATGATGCCCGGCAGCACCCAGGCGGCCAGCAGCACCGACAGCGCCGTGGCCAGACCGCCGGGGAGCGCGAAATGCACCACACGCTTGAGGAACCCGGGGATATAACGTCTGGTGTTCGGGGCCAGCGCCAGGATGAACGCGGGCGCGCCGATGGTCAGCGCACCGATGTAGGTGATATGCCGCGGCAGGTACGGATACGGGATCTGCGTCAGGACCACGCCGAGCGAGATCAGCGCCGAGTACACGGTCTTGACCAGGAACAGGCTGGCCACACGCTCCATGTTGGCCATCACCTGGCGTCCGCGCGCCACCACGTCAGGCAGATGGGAGAACTTCGAATCGACCAGCACCACCTGTGCCACGGCCTTAGTGGCCGGGGCGGCGTTGCCCATCGCGATACCCAGATCGGCCTCCTTGATGGCGAGCGCATCGTTGACGCCGTCGCCGGTCATCGCCACCACATGATTGCCGGCGTGCAGCGCCTGCACGATGGCCTTCTTCTGATCAGGCAGCACACGTCCGAGCACGTCCACATGCTCCAGCACACGGGCCATCTCATCGATGTCCTCGGGCAATTCACGCGCATCCATCGCCACGGGGCGGCGGTCCCCGGTCAGGCGCACCTTGGCGGCGATCGCCCCGACCGTGGCGGGGTTGTCTCCCGAGATGACGCGGCAGCGCACACCCTGGTCACGGAACCAGGCCAGCGTCTGCTCGGCATCGGCGCGGATGCGTTCCGAGCAGATCACCAACGCCACCGGCCGGGCCTCCGGGAGCAGCCGCGGCTCGTCCGCCAGCGAAGGCTGCTCGGACCCATCGGCCCGCATCGCGGGATCCATGCGGTCGGCGGGAAGATGCGCCACCAGCAGGACACGGTCGCCGTCGGCGGCGTAGGCGTTGGCCTGGCTCAGGACATCGGCGTGGTCGCCGTCCAACGCCGCCAGGATGACCTCCGGCGCGCCCATGTACCACAGCCCTCCGGGCACGGCGAACGACGACGGCTGGCCCGCCTCGCTCGCGGCCGCGCCGACCAGCCCGTACCCCTGCTCGGGGTAGGCGACGGCACTCCATTTGCGGGCCGAGGAGAACGGGACGCGCGTCTCGATGCCGGCGGGCACGTATCCCCGCTCCCCCAACGCCTCAAGGATCGCCCGGCCGGTGCCGTTGGGCTGCTCCTCGTAGGCCAGGTCGTACAACGCCTGCAATACGCTGTCCTCCTGCGGACGCCCGGAGGCCTTATCCGGGCCCGCGGCCGCCGCATCGGCATCCAGCATGACCAGACGGTTGAACGCGATGCCGCCGTCGGTGATGGTGCCGGTCTTGTCCAGGTTCAAACTGTCCACGCGGGCGAGCGTCTCCACCGATTCGAGTTCCTGCACCAGCGTGTTCTTGCGCGCCAGGCGGATTGCGGCGAGCGCGAAGTTCAGCGAGGTGAGCAGCACCAGGCCTTCGGGGATCATGCCCACCACACCCGCCACGGCCGAGACGACGGCCTGGCGCCATTCGCCGGTGGCGATGGCCACGCCCCATCCGCCGACGGTGTTGATCTGCGACCAGACGAGCAGCGCGCACAGGGGCACGACCAGGAAGGTCATGAATTTCAGGATGGTGTTGATGCCCTTGTTCAGGTCGGAGACGGTTTTCTTGTAGACCTTGGCCTGGGCGGTCAGCGTGGCCGCGTAGCTGTGCTCGCCCACGGCGTTGACGCGAACGAGCGCCATGCCGGACACCGCGGTGGACCCTGAGTAGATCTGGTCCCCCTCGGTTTTGCGGACCGTGCGTGATTCGCCGGTCAGCATCGATTCGTCGAGCTCCAGCCCCCAGCTTTCGATGATCTGCGCGTCGGCCGGCACCTGCTCGCCGGAACGGATCCACATGACGTCGTCGAGCACGATCCGGTCGTGCGGCACCTCGACGTCCCGGCCCTCGCGGCGCACCAGGAAGTCCGACGCCACCAGGATCGAGAGCTTGTCCAGGGTGCGCTTGGCGCGCAGCTCGGTGACGATGCCGATGCCGGTGTTGATGATGATGACGAAGCCGAACACCGCGTCACGCCAGGACCCGGTAATCAGCACCAGCACCATGGCCGCCAGGATGATGCCGTTGAACAGGGTGAAGACGTTGGCCCGGATGATCTCCGCCAACGAACGCGACGTGGAATCCTTGACCTTGTTGGTCCGCCCGGATTCCACACGGGCCTCGACCTCGGCACGGCTCAGGCCGCGCTCGGCGGTGGCGGGCATGGAGGGGGCGTCATTGGGTGTGCTCATGTCATCCTTTGCGTTTCGTGCGTACAACGGTCACTATCCATTATTGGCCGCAGCCGTCCGGCGATGGTACATATCTACCCTGATTCTTCCCTGAGCGTCCCGCGGCCGCCATCGTCCGCAGGGGTGATGTCCCGCTGCGTCAGTCGGCGACCGACGTGCTGACCATCATGGTCTTCTCGTGCGGCAGGTCGTCGATGACGGTCATCACCGCGTCGTCGATCGGCGTGGCGTCCATCGCGCGGTCATTGACGGTCAGCGCCGCCGCATACAGCGTGTCGTCAGGCAGCTCCCCCACCGGGTTGAGCAGCGCCACCGGTATGCCCGCCCCACGGGCGTCGCCGAGCGCGTCGTCCCAGCCGCCGGCCGTGTCGTCGGTGATGGCGGGGCGGCTGACGACGATGATCGCCACCTGCCGTTCGGCCATATCCCTGATGCCCTGCTGCGCCGTGCCCTGTGCGTCGTCGACCCCGTCCGTGGACAGGTAGGAGGTCCGCAATCCGGACACATCGAACGCCTGCAGCACGATCCGGTCGAAATCCGGCTGGTCGGATCCGATGAAGCCGATGACCACGTCACCCCGGTCCAGTCCGTCGAACGCCACGTCGGGCTCCTGCTCCTGGGTGTCCCCGACGGCCTTGCCGGGCGGTGTGCAGGCGGGCAGCGCCAACGCCAGCGCGGCGGTGGCGGTCACGCCCATGATGCGGCGAAACAGGTGTGTCATGGCTCCGTCCTCGGGTTATTCCGCGCGTCGGAACAGGGCGACCGTCTCGACGTGATGGGTCATCGGGTAGATGTCGAAGGCGCGGATATCGGCCAGCTCGTATCCTAAGCCGATCAGCGTGCCGGTGTCACGGGCCAGGCTCGTCGGGTCGCAGGCGATGTAGACGATGCCCCGCGGCCCGGCCGCGGCGATCTGGCGGCACGCCTTGGCCCGTGCGCCGGCCCGGGGCGGGTCGAGGACCACCACATCGGGGTGCGACAGGTCGCGCGGCACACGGTTCAGGACCGTGGAGACGTCGCCGCACCGCGCGTCGACGGCGGTGATGCCCACGCGGCGCAGGTTGCGTTGCGCGTTGCGCACCGGGATCCTGCCGCCTTCGACGCTGAGCATGCGCGTGCGATCGGCCGCCAGCGTGGCCAGCGGCAGCGTGAACAGGCCGGAGCCGGAATACAGGTCCCAGAGCGTGGCGGCGTTCGCGCCATCGAGCACGCCGCGCACCAGCGTCAGCACATGGTTGGCCAGCGCGATCGGTGCCTGGCGGTGCATCTGCCAGAAGCCCGCGGCGTCCACCGTGTATCGGAACTCGTGCCCGTCGACGTCCACCGTCTCCTCAAGCTCCCGCGAGCCGTCGCGCAGCTCGCCGTCGACGAGGACGGCATGGTTGGCTCCGTCGTCCGGAGGCGCCGCCCCCGCCGCAGGGCGCGGTTCGGGCACGGCGATGCGGATCTGCGAGCCGGGTTCGAAGCCGCCGTCCCAGACGTGGCATTCGTCGGCGACGTCGAGCAGCGCGCGGCTCGCCAACGGCATCGTGTCGATTGGCACGCGGGCGTGGGTGCCGCGGCGGCGCATCGAGGGACGGCCCTGGTCGTCGGCGATCATCTCGATGCGGGTGCGCCAGTTGAGGCCCCCGGTCTCCAGGTCGCAGGCCATGCGTTCGATCGGCACGTCCTCAAGCTCGATATGCCCCAGACGGCTCATCTGCTCGCCGATGGTGATGGCCTTCCACCGCAGCTGCCCTTCAAGGCTCACATGCACCAGGTCGGCGCCGCCGACGCCGCCGCCCATGGCCAACGGCCCGGCGAGCGGCCAGGGCGGGGTGACGCGGTCCTCGCTCGGCTCAACGACCTCGACGACCTCGCCGGTCCAATACCGGTCGTCGCGGTCGTGCGGTTCGTCGAGCACCACGCGCACGAGTTCGCCAGGCAGGGCGAACCGGACGAAGACCACGCGTCCGTCGAGATGACCGACGCACCGGCCCTGATCGGCGTACCGTTCGATGCGAATCGTTGCTTCCATGCAGCTTGCTCCTTGACGCCCGATACGGGCCTTGCGGCCTTGCGGCCTGTATGACTGTTCGCGTCCGGCCGGCACCCTGCCGGTGACGGCCTAGGCGTCCGGCCGTTGCGGTTCCTGCTCGCCGGGCTGCTCCTCCGCAGCGGCGTGCAGCGCCTTGTGGTGGTGCATCGGTGTGGCGATGATCAGGTAGGAGATCCAGATCATCAGCGCCCAGAACGGGATGCCCATCAGCAGGCGCGCCGTGCCCAGCCAGCCGACCTCGTCGGTCAGGTACAGCGGCACCTGCACCAGCAGCCGCAGCGAGAACACGCCGATCCACAGCGCGGTGATGATCGTGTACGCGCGTTTGAGCGGCTTGTCCTGCACCCAGTCATCCAGCCAGGCCCGGAGATGCTCGGTGGGCAGCGTGCGGATGAACTCGACCGCCAGGCCGAGCGCGGGGACGCGGACGATCAGCGAGATCGACAGCAGGACGATGTAGAACGCATTCGTCAGGAATCCGAACATGTAGTAGTTGCGCGCCTCGTGGCTCTGCCACGCCCAGATCAGGCAGATGCCGACCGCCAGCAGCCCGCTGGCGGCGCCCACGGCCGATTGGCGTTGGATCAGGCGGACGATGACCTGCAGCACCGCCAGCACGGCCGAGACGATAACCGTCAGCTCCAGGTTGCTGGTGATGACGAACAGCGCCACGAACATCACCCCGGGCAGCATCGATTCGACGACGCCGCGCGGTCCGCCGATCGCGTCGATGACGGAGAAATCCTCATCCTCGCCGGCGCTGGCCAGCGAGGCCAGTCCGGTGCGTTTCCTTGGTTCTGTCATGCGGGTATCCCGATTCCATGGCTTTGCGCCGGCCGGCCGCCACAGCGATCGGCCGGCGTAAGCGGTGCGTTCAGCGGACTTCGGAGAACATCGGACCGCGCGAGAGCGTGGTCTCGACCTGCACCTGCTGGTCGGAATCGAACGGGCCCTTGGGCTTGTCCGGCACGTCGCGCTTGCCGTTGTCCTCGGCGTCCGCGGCGGCCTGCTCGGCGGCACGGCGCTGCTTCGGGGTCACCGGCGGGTGCATCGGGATCAGATCGCGGGGGGCCAGCGGCTCATCGCCACGCTCGACGACGATGTCGGCGAAGAACTTGTTCAGCGCGTCGGTCTCGGGGCCTTCGGCCACCGCGGCGCGGCCGGAGAACACGCCGCGCAGCATCCAACGGGGTCCGTCGATGCCGACCACGCGGGTCATCACGGTGCGGCCGCCCTTGATCGTGACCGGCAGCATGACCTCGGTGCCGAACACGCCGGCCTTCTGCGTCGCCTTGTCGTTGGCGGCGAGCAGATCGTCGCGCATGTCATTCCACAGGCCCATCGTCTTCGGGGCGGCGAACGCCTCGATCTCCAGGCTGGAGGCACCGAAGGTGATGGTGGCGCCCAGCACCTGGCCGGTCTTGCGGTTCGCCTTGATGCGCAGCTGGATGCCCAGCAGGAACGGCAGGTAGTACGATCCCATGTCCAGGTATTCGTCGTAGTCGGGCACGTTCTCGTCGTTGACGTCCCACGGGCCGTACTGCTCGCCGCGGCCGACGTACGTGTCCGCGGCGGCCGGCGGGAACGCCGGAGTCTGCGGCTCCTGCTCATCGGCGTCCTCGGCGGCGTCCTCGGTCTTGTCGGCCTTCTCCAGATCCTCGGCCTCCTGGGCTTCCTTGGCCTCGCGCTTCTTCCTGCCGAATCCGAACAGTCCCATAATGCTCCTTTGGTAGTGGCTCGTACACGGGTGCAACCGTCCTATAGCCTAGCACCCGGACGGCATCCGAACCTGAATGGCCGCTGGGGATGCCTCACACGTCGTATGTAATCGTCAGCGGCGCGTGGTCGGACCAGCGCGCGTCATAGCTGGGGGCCTTGTCGATGACGAACCCACGCGCGGTCTGCGCGAGTTCCGGCGTGGCGAACTGGTAGTCGAGCCGCCAGCCGACGTTGTTGTCGAAGGCGCGCCCGCGCTGGCTCCACCAGGTGTACGGCCCCTGGATGTCGCCGGCCAGATCGCGCATGACGTCCACGAACTCGTATTCGCCCAGCCAGCGGTCCACGTAGGCGCGCTCCTCGGGCAGGAATCCCGCGTGCTTCTCGTTGGCCTTGGCGTTCTTGATGTCCAACGGCGTATGCGCGATGTTGAAATCGCCGCACAGCACCGCCTGGCGCCCGCCGGAGGCCGCCTCGTCGCGCAGCTGGCCGAGCCGGATCAGCATGGTATCCAGGAAACGGTACTTCTGCGTCATCTTGATCTCGTCGTCGCTGTTGCCGGCGTGCACGTACACGCAGGCCACGGTGATCACGTACCCCTGCGGCGTGCGGACGTCGGCCTCGATCCACCGGCCGGAATCCACGTCCTCGTCCAGCCCCGGCAGCCCGTACCGGCGGTCGATGACCGGCAGGTCGCTCAGCAGACCCACGCCGGCACGGCCCTTGACGCGGCAGACCTCGTTCATCGCCGACAACTCCCCCCGGTCGCCGATCTTGCCCGCGGTGGCGTATTCGAAACCGAATTCGGCGAAGATCGGGTCAATCTCCTCCTGCGGGGCGCGCACCTCCTGCATGCACCACACGTCCGGCGTGTTCGCGCCCGCCCAGGCGGCGATGCCCTTGCGCCGCGCCGCACGGATGCCGTTGACATTCGAAGTCGTGATAGTGATCGTCATACCCCGAACCATACCAGCCGCCCCGCACCGCACCCGGGCACGTCCGCACTGCCCAGCCGGATGGCCGCCCACCGCCGACCGTTCGAGACCGCACCGACGGATTGCGCCTTCCGCAACCGGATCCGCCCCGATGGCGGTGTATCATACCGAGTTGGCGCGGGGCATATCGGTATGCGCCCGCACAGTTCCGACATCCATGCACCAATGACGGGAGGGAATATGACGAATCCGACCGCATCCGTGGCGATGACCGCCGAGATGACGCGCGGTTACGCCGAGTCATTCAACGCGGATCGCGCGAATCTGGTGGCCGCCAACGCCTCGGTGTCCGAAGGGATCCTGAAGGCCGCGACCGATTACAAGGGCATGCGCGCCCTGCCACGCGACTTCTCGATCGAGCTCAAGCAGGGGTCGATCACCAACCAGCGCCAGTCCGGCCGCTGCTGGATGTTCGCAGGCCTGAACACGCTGCGCTATGAGCTCATGCACCGCTGGAACCTGGAGGACTTCGAGTTCTCGGAGACCTACCTGTTCTTTTGGGACAAGTTCGAGAAATCGAACGCCTATCTGGAGCATGTGCTGGAAACGCTTGACGAGCCCACCGACAGCCGCCTGTTCCAGAACATCAACGGCAATCCGGCCGGCGACGGCGGCTGGTGGCAGATGTTCGCCGCCTTGGTCGACAAATACGGCCTGATGCCCAAAAGCGCGTTCCCGGAGTCGGCGAACTCCCGCAATTCGACGGCCTTCGAGCAGTACCTCAACACCAAGCTGCGCGAGTTCGCCGCCGAGTTGCGCGACCGCCACGCCGCGGGCGCCACGATTGACGAGCTGCGCGACCTCAAGGTCAGGGACATGGAGACCGTGTACCGCATCTGTGCGATCGCGTTGGGCGAGCCGCCCGCGACATTCGACTTCATCGCCCGCACCAAGGACGGCAAGAACACCGGCAAGGATACGGACGCCGCCGACGCGCCGAAGTCCGGCATCGACGACCGCCCGCAGATCCGCGAGTACGGCATCACCCCGCTCGAGTTCTACAGGAAGTACGTGCCCGTGGACGTCGATGAGTTCGTGACGCTGGTCAACGCCCCGATGGCGCGCACCCCGTTCGGCAAACGATACCGGATCGCCTACACCGAGAACGTCAAGGAAGCCGGTCCGATGGAATTCGTGAACGTGCCGTTGGACACGTTCAGGAAGGCCGCCGCGGACCAGCTCGCCGCCGGCCACCCGATCTGGTTCGCCTGCGACTGCATGCAGTTCTCGCTGCGCGACGAGGGGTATTTCGACTGCGACACCGTGCGTGTGGACCAGCTGTTCGGCACCGAGTTCACGTTCGACAAGGGTCAGGGCCTCGAATACGCCGACTGCCCGAGCAACCATGCGATGACGTTCACCGGCGTGAACATCGCTCCCGATGGCGCGCCTGACCGCTGGAAGATCGAGAACAGCTGGGGCAAGGACAACGGCGACGACGGCTATTACGTGGCCTCGGGCGCCTGGTTCGACCGCTTCGTGACGGAGATCGTCGTCCGCAAGGACTGCCTCGACGACGAGACGCGCGCGCTGCTCGAAACCGAACCGGTGACGCTGGACCCGTGGGCGCCGCTGACGCGGCCGTGCCGTTGAGCCGACACGCCCCGCGTCATATGCGTGTGCCGGCGCGACCATTGCGATCAGGCCGTCGCGGTTCCTGGAGCCGCGACGGCCTGTCCGTACCTTGTTCAGAATGGAACAAGCGAATCCGGATCAGAGATGAGAGGAAAGATGATCCGGATTCGCTCCGTGGAGGCGCCGCAGAAACGCGGCGCCCGTCTTATAGGAGCCGCATCATCCTATGGGATCATGCGCTCCGCTCGGTGTCTGCCGCTCAGGCTTCCTTCTGCCAGCCGATGTTCTCGGTGTGCCAGATGCCGCCGTTGCAGTTGTTGAAGCCGGAGGGGCCGAAATTGGCCAGGCCTTTCTTGACTGCTGTGTACGATGGCGGTACATCGGTCGGAATGGTGCCATACTGTTCGAAGGCGGCCTTCTCGGCCTCGTTGAACGCGGCGATGGCCTCGGCGGAGTCCGACATCGTCGACGGCTTCTTGAGCATCGCGTCGATCTCCGGCGTGCCGATGAAGCTGTAGTTCGAATCGGAATCGGAGCCATAGAGCTGGTAGCCGGAGGTGGAGTAGCCGTACGGGTCGGAGGCGGACCAGCCCATCGCCAGCACCTCGAAGCTCTTGCTGATCAGGGTCTTGGAGAACTCCGAGTTGTCGAGGTTCACGATCTCGCAGTCCACGCCGATGTCCTTCATCATCTTCTGGTAGGCGTTCGCCATGGCGGTCTGGGTGGCGTCATCGCCGAAGTACGTGTAGGAGATCTTGACCGGCTTGCCGTCCTTCTGGTAGTAGCCGGCGTCGCCCATCGTGTAGCCGGCGTCCTCCAGCGTCTTCTTGGCGGCGTCCACATCATACCCGGAATCCTTCGGCAGGTTGTTCTCGTAGCCGTCCTGGAAGACCAGCATGCATTCGGAACCGGGCTGCGGCGAATCGTAATCCGTGCCTTGGTAACGGATCTTGGACCACGTCTTCTGGTCGAAGCCCTGGGTGATGGCCTTGCGCACCGCGATGTCCTTGAGCGCATCGGCCGTGCCGTTGTATGTCAGCACATCGGTGGACTTGCTGTAGCCGATGCGGATCTGCACATCATCCATCGAGCGCACGATCTTCAGATTATCGGCGGTGCTGGCACCCACCGCGTCAATCTCTCCGTTATGGAACGCGTTGATGGCTGCGCTGGATTCCATCTGCTTGAACACCACCTTGTCGAGCTTCGGCTTGTCGCCCCACCAGTTCGGGTTCGGGGTGAAGGTGACCTGCGAGTCGTCGAAGGAGTCCACGACGAACGGGCCGGCGGCCCACTCGGTGTGCGGATCGTTGATCCAGCCCTGGGTGAAGGTGTCCGCGTCGGCGGCCTTCGGGTTGACCAGTAGGTTGAACAGGCCGGTGTACGGGTAGAACGGGGTTTCGAAGGTCACCACGACCTGCTTGTCGGACTCGCCCTTCTCCACCGAGGCGATCTGGTCGTAACCGGTGGTCATCGGCGGGTTGTAGGCCGAATCCTTGCCGTTCAGCGCGTTCCAGGTGGACTGGAAGGCGGTGTAGTCGATCTCGCTACCGTCGTTCCACTTGGCATCCGGGTTGATGTCGTAGGTCACCACCATCGGGTCCTCGCTGGTGAGCGTGACCTTCGACAGGAAGTCCGGGTTCGGGGTGGCCTTGCCGTCGAACGAGTAGTCCCACAGATGCGGCTGGTAGAACGACCAGAACTCACTCATGTACACCGAGTTGCCGTCGGTGCTGTTGGCGTTCCAGTTCGGGCCGATCTCGGTCGTGGCCAGGGTCAGCGTGCCGCCGTCCTGGATGTTGTCGCGCTCTTGCGGGTTGTTATATGCCTTCGACGCATCCGGAGCGGGCAATGTTCCCGTATAACTCGACGGAACGCCGTCCGCCGGCTGGACGTAGCCGCTCTTGGACGCGGAGGCACCGTCCGCACCGTTGCCGCCGCAGCCGGCCAAGGCCATCGAAGCCGCGGCGACCATGGCGATCGTCCACGTCATCGTCTTGCGCATGTTCATATTTCGCTCCCCTCATGGTTCGCAGACCATCATGTCCTCCCCGGCATCGGTCGCGCTTGTGGCGCCGCACGATGCCGTGGGCGATTGTGAATCCCCAGATGTACCCCGCACTGTTCACAAGGAACAAGTCGAAATCCCAATCTCGCGGTCCACTATAGGTCTCACGTACCGAGATGGGAACGATGTCGTGGTCCTGCTTGTTACGAACACGTTACGCCATGGCGTCGTTTTCCTTGAAACGACTGGGTTTTCGTCAATCCGAACACCGCGGTCGCAATGTGGACGGTTTCGCCGCATACGCGCCTTCGGGCAACGAAAAGGGGCCTGCGCAGCCCATGGTTGCGCAGGCCCCGAAATCAGACCGGAATGGTCACGGGGGCGTAATCCCTATCGGGATCAGGCCTCCTTCTCCCAACCGATGTCCTCACGGTGCAGCGTGATCTGCATGAAGCCGGACGGGCCGTAGTTGGCCAGGCCCTCCTTGACGGCCATGTAGATCGGCGGGGTCGAGACCGGGATGGTGCCGTACAGCTCCAACGAAGCCTTCTCAGCCTCGTTGGCGGCGGCGGTGGCCTCGGTCACGTCCTCAAGCGTGCCCGGCACAGCCCACAGCTCATCGACCTCATCCGAACCCACGTAGGTGAAGTTCGAGGAGGAATCGGAGCCGTACAGCTGGAAGCCGGAGGAGCTGTAGCCGAACGGATCGGAGGCGGACCAGCCCATCGGCAGCACCTCGTAGGAGCCGTCGTTCACGGTGTCGGAGAACTCGGAGTTGTCGAGGTTGATGATCTCGCACTCGACGCCGATGTTCTTCATCATCTGCTGGTAGGCGTTCGCCATGGCGGTCTGGGTGGCGCTGTCACCGAAGTAGGTGTAGGTGATGTGCAGCGTCTCGCCGTCCTTCTCGTAGTACTCCTCGCCCATGGTGTAGCCGGCGTCCTCGAGGGTCTTCTTGGCACCCTCGACGTCGAGCTTCTGCACGTCCTCCGGAAGGTTGTTCTCATAGCCTTCCTGGAACGGCTGCAGGATCTCGGAACCCGGACGCTCCGGATCCCAATCCACGCCCTGGTAGGCAATCTTGATCCAGGTCTCATAGTCGAAGCCCTGGGAGATGGCCTTGCGCACGGCGATATCCTTCAGAGCACCAGCGGTGCCGTTGTAGGTGAAGACGTTGGTCTGCATCGAGTAACCGATACGCAGCTGTACGCCCTCCATGCCACGGACGATCTTCAGACGATCGGCCGAAGTCGCACCGCCGCCGGAGGCACGGCCGCCGATGGCGTCGATCTCACCGTTCTGGAACGCGTTGATGGCGGCGGAGTCGGCCATCTGACGGAAGACCACGCGATCCAGCTTGGCCGGGTTGCCCCACCAGTTCTCGTTCGGCACGAAGGTGACCTGCGTGTCGTCGAAGGACTCGATGGTGTACGGACCGGCGGCCCACTCGGTGTGCGGATCGTTGACCCAGCCCTGGGTGAACACGTCCGGATCGACCGAGTTCGGGTTCACGAGCTGCTGGAACAGGTACTGGTACGGGTAGAACGGGGTCTCGAAGGTCACCACGACCTGCTTGTCGGACTCGCCCTTCTCAACCGAGGCGATGTTCTCATAGCCCATGGTCTGCGGCGGGTTGTAGCGGTCGTCCTTGCCGTTCAGGCAGGTCCAGGTGGACTGGAAGGCGGTGTAGTCGATCGGGGTGCCGTCGTTCCAGGTGGCCTTTTCGTTGATGTCATAGGTGATGACCAGCGGATCCTCGCTGGTGACCTCGACGTTGGTCAGGTAATCCGGGTTCGGGGTGGCCTCGCCGCCGACGCTGTAATCCCACAGGTGCGGCTGGTACCAGGCCCACAGCTCAGCCATGTAGGCGGTGTTGCCGTCGGTGCTGTTGGCGTTCCAGTTCGGGCCGATCTCGGAGATGTCCTGGATCAGCTCGCCGCCGTCCTGGATGTCGTCACGATCGGTCGGGTTGTCGTTGCGCTCGCCCGCGACCGGGGTCGGCAGCGTGCCCTGATAGCTCGAGGGGACGCCGTCATCCGGCTGCACGTAGGCTTCGCCATTGCCGTTGTCGTCGGTGTTCGCGTTATTGCCGCCGCAGCCGGACAGGGCCAGGATGCAGGCAGCGAAAGCAGCAGTCACCGCAATCATTGTCTTGCGAGTTTTCACTTATTGTTTCCTCTCGTCTCGAATGTGCCTCGCGGCACTGAAACAGTTCCGATGGTAGTAGGACCGCTGACCAAACCGCGGCGATGATTCATCTATTGGACACATGTTCGTAACACCGAGGCAACATCACCGGTCGTGAGCCGGTGTTCCGCGCCCGTTTTCACCCGGAACGGCAACAAAAATCGCCGGATGGGTCCTGAGGATCCATCCGGCGATCACGGATACGGCGCGGGTCAGCGTTCACTCACCCGTCGTGTCCATAGGTCACGCGAAGTGGCAGGCCGCCATATGGTCGGCGGCACCGCCCTTGGCCACCAGTTCCGGCGACTCGCCAAGGCAGCGGGCCTGCTGGTCCTTGGTCAGCGTGGAGAACATCGGGCAGCGGCCGGCGAACGGGCATCCCGAGAAGCTCTCGGACGGGCTCGGCAGTTCGCCTTCCAGCACGATGCGCTGACGGGTGCGCTCGATCTGCGGGTCGGGCACCGGCACCGCGGACAGCAGCGCCTTGGTGTACGGGTGCAGCGGCTCCTCGAACACGTCATGGTTGCTGCCGAGCTCCACGATGCGGCCCAGGTACATGACGGCGATGCGGTTGGAGATGTGCCTGATCACCGACAGGTTGTGAGCCACGAACAGGTAGGCCACGCCCAGCTTGTTCTGCAGGTCCTCCAGCAGGTTGATCACGCCCGCCTGGATCGAGACGTCCAGCGCGGAGACCGGTTCGTCGAGCAGCACCAGCTTGGGGTTGACGGCCAGGGCGCGCGCGATGGCGATGCGCTGACGCTGGCCACCGGAGAACTGCGTCGGGAAGCGGTCGACCTGATCCGGGTTGAGTTCCACCAGGGCCATCAGATCGCGGATGCGGTCGTTGATCTCCTGCTTGGACAGGCCCTGCACCTTCAGCGGCTCGGCCAGGATGTCGTAGATCGGCAGACGCGGGTCGAGCGAGCTCATCGGGTCCTGGAAGATGTACTGCACGTTGCTGTGCAGCTCACGCTTGTCCTCGCGGCTCATGCGCTTGGCGATCGGCTTGCCGAGCACGGAGATCTCGCCCGATTCGGGCTGGCGGAACTCCATGATCTCCAGCAGCGTGGTGGACTTTCCGGAGCCGGACTCACCCACCAGGGCCACGGTCTCCCCCTCGCGCACGTCGAGCGTCACATCGTCGACGGCGTGCACCTCGCCGACCTTGCGGCGCAGGAACCCGCCGGCGGTCAGCGGGAACGTCTTCTTCAGATGCTTGACGTCGAGCACGGTCCGGCGCTGCTCGCGCGGGATGCCGTCGAACTTCGATTTCACCGATTCGCCGACGGTGTAGATGTCGCTGAACGTGAGGTTCTGATCGACGATCTCCTTGACGCGGTGGCAGGCGGCCAGCTGGCCCTCACGCCCCTCGACCGGCAGCAGATCCGGCTCGCCCTGACGGCAGATTTCCGTGGCCAGGGGGCAGCGCGGGGCGAACGGGCAGCCCTTCGGCATGTTCACCAGGTTCATCGGCGCGCCGGGGATCGGCACCAGACGGCTGGACTTCTCACGGTCGGGGCGCGGCACGGCGCCCAGCAGACCCATCGTGTACGGCATGACGGGCTTGTGGAACACGGTGTCCACATCGGCCTTCTCGACCGGACGGCCCGCGTACATCACGATGATGTCATCGGCGATGCCGGCGATCACGCCCAGATCGTGGGTGATGAAGATCACGGCGGCGCCGGTCTCCTGCTGCGCACGCTGCAGCACCTCCAGCACCTGGGCCTGGATCGTCACGTCCAGTGCGGTGGTCGGTTCGTCGCAGATGATGATATCCGGGTTGTTGGCAATGGCCATGGCGATGACCACGCGCTGACGCATGCCGCCGGAGAACTGATGCGGATACGACTTGAGCCGTTCCTCGGCGTTCGGGATGCCGACCAGCTTGAGCAGCTCGATCGAACGGGAGACGATCTGCTCCTCGGTCATCTTCGGGTTGTGGATGACCAGGGCCTCCTTGAGCTGCTCGCCGATGGAGAACACCGGGGTCAGCGCGGAGAGCGGGTCCTGGAAGACCATCGCGATGCGGTCGCCGCGCAGGACGCTCATCTCCTTGTCGTTCTTGGTCAGCAGTTCGTCGCCGCGGAACTTGATCGAGCCTTCCACATGGGCGTTCTTGTCGAGCAGACCCATGATGGCCATCGACGTCACGGACTTGCCGGAACCGGACTCGCCCACGATGCCCAGGGTCTTGCCGCGGTACAGGTCGAAGTTCACACCACGCACGGCACGCACGGTGCCGGCCTCGGAGGCGAAGTTGACGCGCAGGTCGCGCACTTCCAGCACAGGCTGCTCACCATTGGCGGGCGCGGCCGCCACAGTATTCATCGGTTCAGTCATCACTCCGCCTTTCCGGCCGAACGGGAATAGGGATCGATCGCGTCACGCAGACCATCGCCGATCAGCTGCACCGAGAAGGTCAGCAGAATCAGCACGGCCGAGGGGAACAGCAGGATCCACGGGGCGGTGAGCACCGAGGACTGGCCGTTCATCAGCAGCGTACCCAGCGAGGTGTCGGGGGCTTTGATGCCCAGACCCAGGAAGCTCAGTGCGGTTTCCTGATTGACGGCGCTGACCACGCCCAGCACGGTGTTGATGATGAGCACCGAACCGAGGTTCGGCACCAGGTGGCGCAGGATGATGCGGAAGGAACCGACGCCCATGAACTTGGCCGCACGGATGTAGTCCAGCTCGCGCAGGCTCATGGTCAGCGTGCGGATGACACGAGCGTAGCCGATCCAGCCGAATGCGGTGATGCCGATGGTCAGCCACAGCCATCCGGACGTGCCGGACGAGGAACGCACGATCATGGCCACGAGCAGGAAGGACGGGATGGTCAGCAGCATGTCGAGGATCCACATGCCGACCTTCTCCACCACGCCCTCGAAGAAGGCGATGGCCGTGCCGAGCACGGCGGAGATGATCATGATCAGCGTGGAGGAGATGATGCCGACGAGCAGCGAGCGGCCCAGGCCGCGCACGATCATGGCGTACATATCCGAACCGCCGATGGTGGTGCCCAGCCAATGGTCGGCGCTCGGCGCCGCGGCGAGGGCGGTGAAGTCCGGTTCGTCGTACTTCCAGGGGCAGACCATGGCGCCGAACAGCGCGAACAGGATCAGGATGCACAGCACCACCAGGCCGAACACGGCCGAAGGACGGCGCATGAAGCGGCGGACGTACAGCGTCATGCGTCCGGTGCGCTTGAGGTCCTGGGCGTCCCCGCCCTGGGAGACGGGGTTGACGACGACTGCGGCGGGCGTGCCTTCGGTGGCGACGTCCTGATTCAGACCGAGGTCCTTTTCTTCGGTGGCCATGTCGCTCACGACCGGTCTCCTTCCGCGAGAGGTCCGTTGACGGACCATGTATTCACTGGCAGCATTGCTTGGTTCACTGGATATCACGCACCTTCATCAGTTCAGTCGGATGCGCGGATCGAGCCATGCGGCGAGGATGTCGGCCAGCAGGGCGCCGGCCAGTGTGCACACGCCGCTGAACGCCGCGATGCAGACGGCACCATTGATGTCGTTGTCCTGGATCGTGGTGACGAAGTAGCGGCCCAGACCGTTGATGGCGAACACCGTTTCGGTGATGACCGCGCCGGTGAAGATGCTGGCGATCGAGAACGCGATGTTGGTGGTGGTCGGGATCAGCGAGGTGCGCAACGCGTGCTTGCGGATCGCCTGGTTGAGCGTCAGGCCCTTGGCGCGGGCGGTGCGCACATAGTCGGCGTTCATCGTGTCCAGCAGGTAGGTGCGCTGCGTCAGGTGGTAGTTGACGTAGCCGATGCATACCAGCACGATCGTCGGCAGGATGATGTGCTGCAGGAAGTCCAATATGGCCAACCCTATGTTCCCGCCCTCATATGAGTGCAGACCCGTGACGTAGAAGATGCGGGTGCCGGTGGCGTTGTTGATCGCGATGGCGCCGAGCACGATGAGCAGGCCGAGGACTGCGGCCGGGGTCACCAGGAAGAGCGTGGAGACGGCGTTCAGCGCGCGGTCCTGCCACTTGTACTGGCGGATGGCGGTGTACACGCCCAGGCTCACGCCGATGATGATGGACAGCACCGTGGAGATGGCCACCAGCTGCACCGACGAGGAGATGCGGGAGGCCACAGCCGGAGCGACCGGTTCCTGATCGGGGGAAAGACCCCAGTTCCACTCGGTGACGATGCCCTTGAGCCAGTTGAAATAACGGACGAGCACTGGGGTCTTGTCGTTGATGTTCGCCAGATCGAGCGAACGGTCGATGGACGCCTCCGGCGGACGGGGGTTACGCGACATGTAGTTCGAACGCGGATCCATGAACGCACTTGCCAGGAAGTACGTCATCGAAATGGCGACGAATAGCATGATCACGTAATTCACCAAGCGTCTGATGATGTATTTAATCACTTGCTACTCCCTTATCAGGATGTTCGGCCATGCAAACTCTTCAACATTCTAGTCGTCGAACCGGTGAGCCGAGCCATTTTCATTAGATGCTGTTATATCAAAAGCGCCGGAAGTTCAGACGCCGTTCATGTTCCGAAGACAACGATGGACAAGCCTATGCCGCAGAAGTTCAGGGGTTTGCGCCGGCGACACCGACGAAACGTGCCATCGTAGCAAACACGGAATCACCGATGCGGAACTTCCCATATGATGAGACGGAACGGGTTGCTGCAACGTTTAAGCGTCCACATTCCGACACGCATGCGACGTAATGTCCTCTCTACGCGCGGGGGAAGGCCTGGCCGTAGCGCTGCTTGAGCTGTTCGATCGAGACGTGGGTGTACCGCTGGGTGGTCTTCAGCGACGCATGCCCCAGCAGCTCCTGGACCTCGCGCAGGTCGGCCCCGCCGTCGAGCAGATGGGTTGCGGCGCTGTGACGCAGCGTATGCGGACCGATGTCGGGCACGCCGGCCGCGCGCGCGGATGCGTGGACCACCTGGCGCACCACGCGCTGGTTCACCCGCCCGCCTCGCGCGCCCAGGAACACGGCCGCCCCCGATGCCTCGTTCTCCAGCACCGGCCGCCCCCGTTCCAGCCAGCGTTCCAGCGCCCGTCCGGCGGGTGCCCCGAACGGCACCACCCGCTGCTTGTTTCCCTTTCCGGTCACCTTCAGCGTACGGTTGGCGAAGGTGATGTCGCCGCGGTCCAACGCCACCAGTTCGGCCACGCGAATCCCCGTGGCATACAGCAGTTCCAGCATCGCGTCGTCCCGCAGTCCGATGGCGTCGCGCCGCGGGTCGTCGCCGTCGGAGACCAGACGATCCGCCGTCTTATCCAGCAAGCGTTCGGCCTGGGCCTCGTTCAGGATCTCCGGCAGGTGCTCCGGGATCTTCGGCGTCATCAGCGCGGCCGCCGGGTCGGACGGAATCATCCCATGCTCATGGGCCCAGAAGAAGAACCCCCGCACCGCCACCACCCGGCGGGCCATGCTCGAACGCGCGTGGGTGCGGGACTCCCCCGCCATCCACATCCGCAGGTCATCCAGCGTGATCTCCCCCAGCTCGGCCACGCCGCGCCGTTGCATGGCCTCCAGGCACGACCTCACGTCACGCGCGTACGCCGATCGCGTGTTCTCGCTCAGCCCCCGGTTGGCCTTCAGATAGGTCAGATACCCATCCAGTTCGCGTTCGAACCGCATGACGGCCCCTTTCCGTTTCCGCCGTTTCGCCATCCATTCTCGCATGCGGATGCCGCAGCGCCGCGCAGGCCACGGACCGCTGTCCGGACACCGCACGCCGCAGGGCCCACGCACGGCGTAGCATGGGGATATGCCTATACCACGTGAGATTCCCGCCGGCGCGCGGATTGTGGTGCGTGTCTGCGAAGGGGTGGACCCGCAGGACCAGCGTATGAAATTCCGCGATTACGTGGGGCACGTACGCTCATGGGACGGCCATACGCTGGAGATGACCCGCGACGCGGCCGCGAACGGCTCCCGCCCGGAGCAACGGGTGAGCATCGACGTCGAGACGATCGTGACAATCAAGCCGGTGCCGGAACGTCCGACGTCCCGCCCGTGACCCACGGGCGGCGGCCGTCAGCCGATGTGGGACAGCTCGCGCACCACCACGGTGCGCGGGGTGTTGAACCGTACGATATGCTCGCCGCGGCGGGCCAGATCCGTCAACGCCGTCTGCCATCCATGTTCGGGCAGCTCGACGATCCGCTCCGGCGCATGGGTATGGATGTCCGCCTGCGCCGTCTTGAACGTCCGGAACGGATCGCCTTCGGCGAAGAACCGCGCCAATGCGGCGTCACGTCCCTCACCGTCCAAAGCGTCCGCCACCGCCAGCAGCCGTGAGGACACGTCCCGCAGCAATCGGGATACATTGGCGTCGTCCTCCTCCACCATGGCCCGGGTGCGGTCCGGATCGGTGAGTGCCACCCGCGTCATGTCACGCCATGACCCGGCGGCCAGCGCGGTGGCGATGTCGCGTTCGGGATCGGCGACCAGTTCGTTGACCAGCGCCGTGGCCACGACATGCGGCATGTGGGAGATCAGGCCCGCGGCGCGGTCATGGGTCCGGTCATCCACCACGATCATGCGGTTGCCGCACAGCCCGGTGATCATCCCCGCCACGGACAGGAACCGCCGGTAGTCCGAATCCCCGCGCACCGTCACGGCCCACAGCGCATCGTCATACAGCGCCGGGTCCGCGGCCGACCAGCCGGAACGCTCGTTGCCGGCCATCGGATGCGCCCCGATATACCGCTCCCCCAGACCGGCGGCCTCGATCTGGTCGCGCACCATGCCCTTGACGCTGCCCACATCGGTGAGCGTGGTCCGCTCGTCCAGCACCCCGGCCAGCGCCGCGAGCGTCTCCGGCATCGCCTTGAGCGGATTGCACAGCACCAGCAGATCCGGCTGCGCGGCGGCCAGCGCCTCGATGGTCGGCAGGCAGCGGATGCCGCGGGCCTCGGCGCCGGCATACGGGCGCGTCGTATGGTTCCATGCCAGCACCTCGCACCCGGCGTCATGCAGCCGGCAGGCCAGCGACCCTCCGATCAGGCCCAGCCCGACCACGCCGATGCGTTGCGGCGTCATCCGATCCGATTCCGTCCGTGTCCCTACCACAGCAGCTCCCTGTCCAACTCGTCCGCCCGATCACTGGCGGCGACGTCCAACGTCCCCTCGTCGACATGCACCCCGCCCTCCGGCAGCATCCACGCGTCGACCGGCGGATTCGGCCGTTCCCGGCGCGGATAGACGGCCAGGGTCTTCACCCAGTCCCCATGGTCGACGATCTCCTCCAGCACGGCGCGGAACCGAGGCTGCCACGGGGCGGCGTCCAGCGTGACGATGAAGCTGTAGGTGCCGTCATGCCCCTTGATCGGGCGGGAGATGAAGCTCGTCATGTTCAGGCCGGCGTCGCGCACCACGTCCAGCAGGTTGGCCAGCACGCCGGGGCCGGTGCTCAGCGGGATGAACGTGATGATCGTCTCGAACTCGTCCACGCCGTTGCCGCGCGCCCGTTCCAGCAATTGTCTCGCCTCGGCGCGGGGGGCGAGCACTAGGAACTCGGTGTGTGCGCCGGAATAATCCTGCACCGATCGCGCCACGGTGGTCAGGCCGTAGAGCGGACCGCAAATCGACGGGCCCAGCGCCATCTGGCCGGGCTGCAGGTCGCGGCAGGCGGCCGCGTTCGAGGCGGCGGGCACGGTCGTCAGATGATGTTCGGCGATGAACCCCTTGCACTGCGCCAGCCCGTGGGGATGCGCGCTGACTCGGACGCCGTCGGGATCGATGCGGGTGCCGCGGGCGAACGCGTCGAACGCGATGTCGACCGCGACGCGCACGAATCCGACGGCGTCCCGCGAGTCGATGAGCAGATCGAGATTCGGGACCACATACCCCTCGACGTTGTTCTCCCAGGCGACCACACCCCAGGCCTCGCCGTGTTCCACGGCGGCCACGATCGCGGGCACGTCGGACACCGCGATCAGCTGCGGAGTGCATCCGGTGCCGAGGGGGCCGCCGGACAGCAGCTCCGCCGCGCCCGCCGCGGCCTGATGGGTGAATGAGCCCTGAGGCCCCAAATAGTGCAACGGCTTCACCGCGACTCCCCCTCGTCGTCCCACGGTATGTCCGTCATGTCTGCGGTGCCGTCATCGGACCCATCGCCGTTCTCCTCAACGGCGAACATCTCGGCGGCGTCCGAAGCCTCTGGACCCGGAACCAGACGGTCCGGCACCATGAACCACCGCGCCGGCAGGAACAGCATGACCACCTGTATGACGATCACGCCGTAGATCCAGATCACGCCGGCGTGCTGGCAGAAGAACGGTACCTCGCCGCTGAATCCGACCGGAACCAGCGCGTCGCCGCCCGGGCCGTAGCCGGTCAGCATCCATACCGCCGCCGAGGAGGCGATCAGGTGGAATCCCAGCCCCACCGCATTGCTGCGCGCGCGGGCGCACCAGGTGGAGATGCCCAGGATCAGGAACGCCAGCAGCAGGCCGTAGGGGATGTTCTGCGCCGCGCCCATGCGGTGGGCCAGCGTGCCGACGACGCCGGCAGCTATGCCCGAGACGATGGTGATCAGGACGCGGACCGCGTACGGCTGGCGGTGGCTCCACGGCTGCAGGGTCGGGTCCGACTGCCGCCGGGATGAATTGGCGATGGAAGTCATGCGTTCCAGTATAGGTGTGCCGCCGGTTGAAGCCGGCGGCACGGTCACTACTTGGCGTTGGAAGCTCAGGCCTTGGCCTGATTGTTCTGACGACGCTGCTTGGCGCGCCACTTGTACCAGTCCTCGCGGCCGAGGATGATCTTGCGCACGCGGATCGACTCCGGCGTGACCTCCACGCACTCGTCCTCGTTCGCAAAGTCCAGCGCCTCTTCAAGGCTCATCTTGATCGGCGGGGTCAGGGTCTCCAATACATCGGCGGTGGAGGAGCGCATGTTGGTCATGTGCTTGGCCAGCGTGATGTTCACGTCCAGCTCATCCGGCTTGTTATTCACGCCGACGACCTGTCCCTCGTACACCGGGGACTGCGGGTCCACGAAAAAGTTGCCACGGGCCTGCAGGCGCTGCATGGCGTACGGAGTGGCCACGCCCTTGCGGTCGCAGACCATGGAACCGTTCTGGCGGGTCACGATCTGACCGGCCCACGGCGCGTAGCCGGCGGAGATCGACGAGGCGATGCCGGTGCCGCGCGTGGCGGACAGCAGCGCGGTGCGGAAGCCGATCAGGCCACGGCTCGGCACGGTGAACTGCAGGCGGACCCAGCCGGAGCCGTGGTTGGCCATCGACTCCATACGACCCTTGCGTTCGGCCATCAGCTGGGTGACGGTGCCCATATACTCCTCGGGCACGTCGATGGTGGTGTTCTCCATCGGCTCGCAAACCTGGCCGTCGATGGTCTTGGTGACCACCTGCGGACGGCCGACGGTCAGCTCGTAGCCTTCGCGACGCATCTGCTCGGCGAGCACCGCCAGGGCGAGTTCGCCACGTCCCTGTACCTCCCAGGCGTCCGGACGCTCGGTCGGCAGCACGCGGATCGACACGTTGCCGATCAGCTCGCGGTCCAGACGATCTTTGATCATGCGGGCGGTGAGCTTGTGGTCCTTGCCCTCCGTGCCGGCCAACGGGGAGTCGTTGACGCCGAAGGTCATCGAGATGGCCGGCTCGTCCACGTGGATCAGCGGCAGCGGCTTCGGATCGGACGGGTCGACGATGGTCTCGCCGATCATGATGTCGTTGACGCCGGCGATGGCCACGATGTCGCCGGGGCCGGCCTGTTCGACCGGGAACCGATCCAAGCCCTTGGTACGCAGGATTTCAGTGAGTTTGAAGTTCTCGATCGAACCGTCCACACGGCTCAGGCCGTACTGCTTGCCCTTGACGAGCGTGCCGTTGTAGATGCGGACCAGACCCAGTCGGCCCAGGTAGTCCGAGGCGTCGATGTTGGTCACATGGGCCTGCAGCGGGGCGCCCTCCTCATACTCGGGGGCGGGGATGTTCGAGATGATCGAGTCGAACAGCGGCTCCAGGTTGTCGTTATCCGGCAGTCCGCCGTTCTCCGGCTGGTTCGTGGAGGCGTAGCCGGCCTTGGCGGCGCAGTAGATCACCGGCAGGTCGAGCAGCGAATCGAGGTCCAGGTCCACGCCTTCCTCGATGACGTCCTGGGCCAGACCGAGCAGCAGGTCGGTGGCCTCCCCCACGACCTCCTCGATGCGGGCGTCCGGACGGTCCACCTTGTTCACGCACAGGATCACCGGCAGCTTGGCCTCCAGGGCCTTGCGCAGCACGAAGCGGGTTTGCGGCAGCGGGCCTTCCGAAGCGTCCACCAGCAGGACCACGCCGTCGACCATCGAGATGCCGCGCTCGACCTCGCCGCCGAAGTCGGCGTGACCGGGGGTGTCGATGACGTTGATCGTGATGCCTTCGGGATGGCCGTACTTCTCGGCGAGCGGGCCGGTGTACTGCACCGCCGTGTTCTTCGCCAAGATGGTGATGCCCTTCTCGCGCTCCAGGTCATTGGAGTCCATCACGCGGTCGGGGACCTCCTCGCGCTCGGAGAACACGTGCGACTGCTGGAGCATCGCGTTCACCAGCGTGGTCTTGCCGTGATCGACGTGCGCCACGATCGCCACATTTCGAATATCGCCACGAACTGCCATCAAAAACCTCTCTTACCTGATTTCAGTTGCGTTCCTTCGGTACCGGGCCTTGCGTCCATCACCGGTACGTCCACACAAACCGAGCCAAGTGTAGCGGGATTGCTTGACAGCCCGCCCGATGGTCACTCGGTACGCAGCGCCGTGGCCGGATCCTGTCTGGCGGCCTTCTTCGAGGGGATGATGCCGCCGATCAGCGTGAGCACCACGCTCAGGACGACCAGCGCCACGGCTCCGGGCACCGGCAGCACGCCGCTGACCTCGTTCGTGCCCATGAAATGGTGCAGGATGGCGTTGCCGGGGATGAGCAACAGCAGCGTCACGCCCACGCCGATCAGGCCGGAGCACAGGCCGATCATGCCGGTTTCGGCGTTGAACACCGAGGAGACGTTGTGCTTCGAGGCGCCCATGGCGCGCAGGATGCCGATCTCCTTGGTGCGCTCCAGCACCGAGATGTAGGTGATGATGCCGATCATGATCGAGGAGACGACCAGGGAGACCGCCACGAACGCGATCAGCACGTAGGTGATGACGTTGACGATGGTGGTCACCGAGCTCATCAGCGCGCCCACGTAGTCCACGTAGGTGATCTGGTCCTGTTCGGAGGCGTCGGCGTTGTACTGGTCGATGGCGTCCGAGACCCCGTCCTTGTCCTCGAAGCTGTCGCAGTAGATCCGGATCGAGCTCGGGGCGTCCCGGCTGATCACGCCGAAGGCGGAGAGGTTGTCGTCGTAATCGCCGGTGGAGACGTACTCGTCGTAGATATGCACGAAGGTCGCGTCGTCGGCGGTAGCCAGATACGCGTCGAGCTGCTGGGCCATCATCTCCTCGCCGGCGGACGCGTCCGTGGCGCCCATACCCATACCGGCCTGGGCGGCCTGCGCCGCCAATGCCGCCGCCAACTGCGCCTTCTGCGTCACACCGAGCCCGGCGACGTAGGTGCGGGCGTCCGCGACCTTGGTCGCATCGTCCGAGGGCGAGAACGTCATGCCGTTGAGCACGTTCCGCGTCTGGTCCGCCTGCTGGTCGGCCACCACCGCGCTCTGGTTCGTATGGTCGATCAGATAGTCGGTCAGCGCGTGCGTATATCCGACCGAGCCGTCGATGTTCGCCGCGTCGGCATCCTCCACGGGGCGCACGACGCCGACGATCTTCAGCGGCATCGCCGTGCCGTTGTCGACCAGCTCCGCCATGCGTTCGGCGTCGTCACCGACATACGAGTACAGTCCGTCGTCGCCGCGCACGTACTGGTCGCACGCGGGAATCAGATACAGCTGCTGGTTCAGCACCTGGTCGTAATCGAGACGGATTGTCTGCTCGTCGATCTTCTCGCCGTCATCGAGACGCTTCATCAGGTCGTCATAGTCGGACGCCGGCAGCAGACCCAGCTCGTACAGTGTGCTCAGCGGGATCTCGTTGTTCTGATCGGCGACCAGCACCACCTCGTCCTGGGCAGCAGGCCAAGTGCCGCTGACGACCTTGTAGTTGTCGGTCACCACCGGGCTGATCAGCTCGCTGTCGCTCTCGCCGGGCATGATCTCGCCGAAGGACGAGGGTGCGGCGTTCTCGTCGGTTTCGCCGGTGACCATGGACATCTGCATGGCCGTCACATCCGACATGCTGCTCATCGACCCGCTCTTCGTGGCCATCATCGACGACATCGACCCGGTGTCGTCGCCGAAATCTACGCCGTCGGCGTTGACCAAGGTGCCGTTCGGGTCGCGGCTGATCACCGAGAACTTGACGTCGTAGGAATAGTGGATGCCGTTGGAACCCACATACTGCTGGATCTCGCTGTCCGGATCGTCCAGATACTGCTTGAACGCGGTCAGGTTGTTCTCGGCGATGCTGCTGGTCAGTGTGGAGGCCTGCGTGAAACTGGAATCGTCGGCGTATACGGCATCGTGCTTGTGATCCTTGGTGCGTTCGCCGTTGGCATTGGCCGCGCTCTCCTCCAGCAACGATTGCAGATCCCAGCTCTTGGCATCGATGGAGATCGGATAGGCGGTCATCGTATCGCGCTGGATGGCCGTGATGTAGTTGTTCACGCCGGTGGACACGGACAGAATCAACGCGATGCCGATGATGCCGATCGACCCGGCGAATGAAGTGAGTATGGTGCGCGCCAACTTGGTTTTCAGATTGTTGAAGCTGAGCGCCACCGCGGTGCCGAACGACATCGACGCCTTGCCCATCGTCCGGTGCACGGCCGGTGCCGCCTCGGATTCGTCGATGATATACGGATCCGAGTCGTCGATGATGTGACCGTCGCGCAGGTTGACGATGCGCGTGGCATACTGGTCGGCCAGGTCTGGATTATGCGTGACCATGACGACCAGACGGTCCTTGGCCACCTCCTTGAGCAGCTCCATAATCTGCACGGAGGTGTCGGAGTCCAACGCGCCGGTCGGCTCGTCGGCCAGCACGATGTCCGGGTCGTTGACCAGTGCGCGAGCGATAGCGACGCGCTGCATCTGTCCGCCGGACAGCTGGTTCGGCTTCTTGTGCACGTGGGCGCCCAACCCCACCTGCGCCAGGGCACGGCGGGCACGCTGACGGCGCTGGGACCTCGGAATGCCCGAGATGGTCAGCGCCAGTTCCACGTTGGCCAGGATGCTCTGGTGCGGGATGAGGTTGTAGCTCTGGAAGACGAAGCCGATGGTGTGGTTGCGGTAGGAGTCCCAGTCGCGGTCGCGGTACTGTTTGGTGGAGGTGCCGTTGATCACCAAATCACCGGAATCGTAGCGATCCAGACCGCCGATGATGTTGAGCAGCGTGGTCTTGCCGGACCCGGAGGGACCGAGGATGGCCACGAACTCGTTGTCGCGCAGGTTCAGCGTGACGCCGTCCAACGCCTTCTGTACGAAGTCGCCGGTCTTGTATTGCTTGTGGATGTCCTTGATCTGCAGCACCATGCTTCACTCCCATCGGATTCGTTCTGAAGCAACGCTACACCATGATATTGAACACCGTATATTATCCTTGCGGCGTATTCAGTCCTCCAGATCGAGTCCCTTGCGTTCGGGCAAGCACAACGCGGCTATGCACCCCAGCACGAAGGCCACGGCAAAGATCACGAAGGCCACCGTCTTGTTGCCCCCGGACAGCGTCAGGAACCACGGCACCAGCAATGGTGCGATGATCGCAGCCACACGACCGACCGCTGCGGCCGCCCCCGACGCGGCACCGCGCAGACGCGTCGGATAGATCTCCGGCGTCACCGCATACAGCACACCCCATGCGCCCAGGTTCGAGGCCGACAACAGCATGCCGAACCCGATCACGGCGGCCACCGATCCGGCTTGGGAGAACGCGAAGGCGGCTACAGCCGACACCGCAAGGAATACGCTCAGCGTGCGGCGACGCCCCCAGATCTCCACCAACCAGGCGGCCAGAAAGTACCCCGGCAGCTGGGCGAGCGAGATGATCAGCGTATAGCCGAACGAGCTGGTCAGCGAGCCGAACTGGTCGGCCAGCAGACTCGGCATCCAGGTGAACGCGCCGTAGTAGGAGAAGTTCACGAAGAACCAGGTCAGCCAAATGGCCACCGTACGAGCCAGATACTGATGACCGAACAGTTCCCGCGTGCGAATGGCCGGCAGCGGTTCGGCCTTCGGGCTGGCGACGGGGGCCACCCCGGAGGCCTGTTCGAAGTAGCGCACCGCCTGCTCGGCTTCATCCTCGCGCCCCTTGGACTCCAGGAAACGCACCGATTCGGGGATGTGGGCGCGGGTCACAACGGCGTACAGCAGCGGCAACGCGCCGATAAGCAACGCCCAACGCCACCCCCAGTCGCCGGTGTGCGGAATGACGAACGCACCGATGGCTGCGGCGATGATCCATCCAACAGCCCAGAACGACTCCAACAGCACCGTCATCCGCCCGCGATGCCGGGTCGGCGAGAACTCGGACACGAGCGTGGAGGCCACCGGCAGTTCAGCCCCCAATCCCAATCCGATGATGAAACGTGCGATCAGCAGCGCCACCAACGTCCAGGAGCAGGCCATACCCGCATTCGCCAAGCCGAAAATGACCAATGTGGCGGTGAATACGGTTTTTCGTCCCACCCGATCGGCAAAGTATCCGCCCAATGCGGCACCAATAGCCATGCCCACGAATCCGACTGACAACACCCACGACTTCTCGGTGGCGTTCAGGTTGAAATGCGGGTCGGCGGCAATGGCGGCGACCACAAACGAGACCAATCCGACATCCATGGCGTCGAAAGCCCAACCGATGCCCGAGGCCACCAACAACTTGCGATGCGCCGCGTTGAATGGCAGACGGTCCAGTCGTGCGTTCCGACTCAACCCGCGCTCGGTTTGCACGGTGTTCTTCGATGAGACGACGTTCATTGCGCTCCTTCCAATATGTCCTTGTCTTTGATTTGCCGAGCACGACGGGCGGCCGTTCTACACGATGCCGGCGTCAGGGGTGCGATCAGGCACGCTCCAACGGGGATAACGCCTCCCGCATCCGCAGATCGAGACTGGGTGCTGATGTGCCGCTCAGCGCCGACGACTGGGTCAACGACGCCAATCGTTGCCGCACCACGTCGTATGGCGCGACGGGATCGGGATCGCCGGGGGTGTACCGGTATACGGCAGCCGGGCGGTGGCGGCCTTCCCGCCGTCGTTCTCCGGTCTCCTCGATTCGACCGGTGGCGAGCATACGACGCCGGAAATTCGCCAAATCGATGGAGGTACCGGCAACGGCTTCATAGACGCCATGCAGCTGGTTGAGCGTAAAGGTTTCGCCGACCAACGTGGTGACTACATCCGGCTGGTCGACGCGGGCGCGTAATCGCTGCAGGGCGTATTCGATGATGCGGCGATGGTCGAAGGCAAGTTCGGGAAGCGCGTCCACCGGGAACCACCGCACGTTCTCGGCCTCACTGAGATCGTCCGTTTCCTCCCGGCCCACCAATGCCCAGTACGCGATGGATACCATCGGCAGTCCGCCCTGAGAGCGCGCCGGATCGCCGAAGGTGTACAGCTGTTCGAGGTATCGCGGATGCAGATCGGTGGTGCTGACCAACGCATAATAGGCTGATTCTTCCAGCGACCGGTCGGCGCGCAGCCCTCCTCCAGGCAACGCCCAGCGGCCGAGGAACGGCTGACGGGTGCGTCGAACCAACGGCAACCAAAGCCGGCTGCCCGAAGGAGCGGGAGCCAACGTCAGAATGACAACGGAAACGCCGACCTGCGGCGGCTGCATACGCCGTTCCGTAACATTGCCGATGCCCATGCCCTTACCTTCCGTTCCGGAAATCGTACCGAGACAAGCACGAGCATACTACTTTTAGTCACAATGACTATAACTGCGTGTCATCAAGCGGACCACCGCTTTCCAACGCAGCGCCAACCGAGTCCGGCAGAAACGGCGCAAGCTCGGGCAGCTGTTCCAACGAGGACAACCCCATCTTCTCCAGAAACAGCGGTGAAGTCACCAGCAACGCGGCACGAGACTCTTCCTCAATCCCCTCTTCACGTATCAATCCTCGCACGATCAACGCCCGAATCACCCCGTCGGAATTGACTCCTCGGATCGCCGCGATCTGCGCACGCGTGATCGGCTGCCGGTACGCGATGATCGCCAGCGCCTCCAACGCCGCCTGAGACAGGCGCGCGGTCTGCCCGTCGGTCACGAACGCCGACACCACCGGTTCGAACACCGCACGACTGGAGAACTGCCACCCCCGGGCGGTACGGCGCAGCTCGAACCCCCTGGGGGCGCGACCGGAGGCGTCCGAACCGTCATAGTCGCGTTGCAATGTCTCCAGCGCCGCGGTCACCCGCTCCTCGTCCACCGCCAGCACCCGCGCCAGGTCGGCGGCCTGCTGGGGCTGGTCGCAGACCATCAGCACCGCCTCCAGACATGCCGGCAGGCCGCCGGGGAATCCGTCGACGTCGAAGTCCACGTATTCGGGACGCGCCGCGCCGACCGTCCGCTCGTTCTGATCCATCACAGCCGCCTCCCGCCGTATCCGATTGTCATGCGAAATCCCGTTCGTCGATCGCGGTGTCCGTTTCCTCCGCGCCGGCCACCCACCGCAGGTGCAAGGTCTCATAGGGACCGGCCTGCCTGAACTGCAGCACCCCCTGCTTGAAGAACGCCAGCACCGCCAGGAACCTGGCCACCACCTCGATGGCGCCCGCCGCATCCGCCGTCAGCTCGGCGAAGGTCATCGACCCTCCAGCCGGCAGGGCGCGCAGCCGGTCCCGCACCAGCATGGATTGGGCGCGCAGGTCCACCATCGGCATATGCAGCTGATGCACCGACACCTCGCTGGCCGGCGCGTTGGCGAACGCCTGCGCGGCCAGCCGGGCCAGGTCCTCGGGGGTCAGCGTCCAGACCAGTTCGGGCAACAGGGCCGACATGCCCGCGTCCATCACCGCCGGATGCGGGAACCGGCCCGAATTCGCCGCCAGACGTGCACGGAAGTCGTCGGCGGCCTGCTTGAACGCGCGGTACTGCAGCAGCCTGGCGAACAGCAGATCACGCTCGCGCAGCGCCTCCATGCTGCGCTCGTCGCGCCCGCCGTCCTCGTCGCCGGGCAGCAGCGCGGCGCTTTTGGCCTCCACCAGGATCGAGGCGACGTCGATGAACGAACTGGCGGCCTCCATGTTGCGCGCCACATCCATGCCCCGGACATACTCCAGGAACTCCTCGGTGATCGCCGAGAGCGAAACCTCGGTCAGTTCCAGGCGATTGCCGGCGATCATGCCCAGCAGCACGTCGAACGGGCCGGAATACACGTCCAGACTGACGGCGAATCCGGAGTCGACGGCACGCCCCTCCGGCTCCGCCAGCTCTGCCCATTCCACCATGGCCACGCCGCCGGTCAGGGCACGATGCCCTTGGCGATCAGCTCGCGGGCCACCTCGCGGTATTCCTTGGCCGTCTTGTGCCCGGGGGCGTAGATGGTGATCGGCGCGGCCGCCACCGTGGCGTCCGGCAGCTTAATCGACCGGGAGATGACCGAGTGGAACACCTTGCCCTGGAAGGCCTCGTAGATGCGCTGCAGCACCTCCTCGCAGTGCAGCGTGCGCGTGAACATGGTGACCAGCACGCCGTACACCTCCAGACGGGGGTTGATGCGGGACTGCACCTTCTCGATCGACTGCATCAGCAGCGCCACGCCGCGCAGCGCGAAGAACTCCGCCGCCACCGGGATGATCACGCCGTCGGCCGCGGTCAGGGCGTTCACCGTCAGCAGGCCCAGCGAGGGCTGGCAGTCGACGATGATCACATCGTATTCGTTGCGCACCTTGCGCAGCACGCTCGCCAGCACCTGCTCGCGGCCGACCTCGGTGACCAGCTGCACCTCCGCGGCCGACAGGTCGATGTTCGCCGGCATGATGTCGATGTTCTCGAAATCGGTGGCGTGGATCACCTCATGCGGATCCACGGACATATCGAACAGCGCCGTGTACACCGTGTTCTCCACGGTGTTCGCGTTGATGCCCAAGCCCACGGTGGCCGCACCCTGCGGGTCGAAGTCCACGATGAGCACGCGGCGCCCGTACTGGCTCAGCGCGCCGGCGATGTTGATCGAACTGGTGGTCTTGCCGACGCCGCCCTTCTGGTTGCACATCGCGATGATCCGCGCCGGACCGTGCTGACGCAGCGGTTCGGGCGCGGGGAACGTCTCATATTCACGACCAAGCAGATCCGTAGGCATACTGTTCACCTTATCAACATTCATGCGCTCATCCGACGAGGTTCCGACACGTGTCCCCCCGTCATCCATGGCCGGCACGGCGTACGTGCCGCCTATCGGCAGCAACCCCTGCCGGAACCGGTGCGTCGTGGATTCGTCATACCACGGCCCCGTCCCACTGCCCTGCGATTGCGCCGCGCCCATACCGTCTCCATTCCTGTGGCGGCGACCCGTGCCGCGACCATGGCTGAAGTCTTCCGATTGCTATCGTATCGCGACAATGTGTCCGGACACATCCGTGGCGTCCGCGGCGTGCCCCTGCAGGCACCTCCGGGACGGCGGCGTTCAACGGGCGCGTGGGTGGGCCGTCAGATAGGCCTCGATCAGCGTTTCCGGACTGACATGCGTATAGATCTGCGTGGTGGTGACCGAAGCGTGGCCGAGCAGCTCCTGAACGGTACGCACATCGGCCCCGCCCTGGATCAGATGCGTGGCGAAGGAATGGCGCAGCGTGTGCGGGTGCAGTGGCTTGGTGATATGCGCCCGTTCGCCGGCGGCCTTGACCACCTCCCACACCGATTGCCGGGAGAGCCGGCAGCCGCGCTTGTTCAGGAACAGCGCACGGCGTTCCGCGCTCCCCGAACGCTTGCGTCGCTCCAGCACCGGGCGCGCCTCGTCCAGGTACCGCTGCAGCGCCTGGCAGGCGTACCCGCCCACCGGTACCAGGCGCTGCTTGGAGCCCTTGCCTGTCACACGGATCACATGCTCGTCGAAATCCATGTCGTCGATATCCGCGCCCACGATCTCCGAGACGCGCGCGCCGGTGGCGTACATGAGTTCGAGCAGCGCACGGTCTCGCACCAGCACGGCGTCCTCCACACCGGCCACGCCCGCACCCCCGGGTTGCGGGACGGCCTCCAGCAGACGGGCGACCTCGTCCACGGTCAGCACGTCGGGCAGCGTGCCGGCCCCCTTGGGGGCCTTGACCGTCGCCGCCACATCCGATGCCACGGCCTGCTGGGCGAGGGCGAACCGATGGAACGCGTGGATGCTGGCCAGTCGCCTGGCCTTGCTGCGGCCGCTCTCCCCCGCCCTGTCGAGATCGGCGACGTAGTCCTCCACATCTTGCCGTGTCACGGCGGCCGGCCCGTGGACGCCGCGGGCCTCCAGCCAGTCGAGATACCGGCGCAGATCGGACGCGTAGGCGTCAACGGTCGATTGCGCCAGTCCCCGTTCCACGCCGATATGCGTGAGGAACTGCTCCAACAGCCGCCCGAATTCGGATCCCATCCGGGTCTCCCTCCCACTACCGTTCCTCCGGTAGATACGAGGAAACCCCGCCGAAGCGGGGTTTCGCAACAGGAATCATGCGTGCGTCACGCCGATTCAGGCCTCCACCGGGGCGTTGACATCCGCCGGCAGGGCGTTCTTGGCCTCGGCGACGATGGCCTTGAAGGTCTCCGGATCGGAGACGGCCAGCTCGGCCAGGGCGCGGCGGTCGAGCTCGATGCCGGCCAGGCGCAGGCCCTGGATGAAGCGGTTGTAGGTGATGCCCTCGGCGCGGACCGCGGCGTTGATGCGCTGGATCCACAGCTTGCGGAAGTCACCCTTGCGAGCCTTGCGGTCGCGGTAGTTGTAGGTAAAGGAGTGCAGCAGCTGCTCCTTGGCCTTGCGGTACAGGCGGGAGCGCTGGCCGCGGTAGCCCGAGGCCCTCTCGAGAACGACGCGACGCTTCTTGTGGGCGTTCACTGCGCGCTTGACACGTGCCATAATCTATTCCTCAGCTTTCTGTTGACGTCTTGTTCGATCTCGAAGCAGCTCACATACCGAGCAGGTTCTTCATCTTCTTGACCTGGTTCGGGGCCATGACCTCGTCGGCGGACAGCGCGCGGCGCTTGCGGGCCGACTTGTGCTCCAGGTTGTGGCGCATGCCGCTGCCGACATGCATCAGCTTGCCCTTGCCGGTGACGCGGACGCGCTTGGACGCGGCGGAATTAGTTTTCATCTTCGGCATTGCTGCCCTCCTTGGTTGTGTTGTTCTTCGCGGAAGTCTTCGACTGACCGTTCACCGCGGCCTGGGCCTCGGCGGCGGCCTGGGCCTGGGCCTCCTGCTTGGCGGCCAGGCGTGCGGCCTGACGGGCCTGGCGCTCGGCGCGGGATTCCGCACCGCGGCGGCGCTGCTCGGACTGCGTGTGCACCTTCTTGCCCTTCGGGGCCAGCGTCATGATGATGTTGCGGCCCTCCTGCTTCGGAGCGGACTCGATGGTGCCGTACTCCTCCACGTCGGCGGCCAGGCGCTGCAGCATCTCCACGCCGCCGATCGGACGCGACTGCTCGCGACCGCGCAGCATGATGGTGACCTTGACCTTGTCCCCGCCGTTGAGGAAACGGACGACATGACCCTTCTTGACCTCGAAGTCATGGTCGTCGATCTTCAGGCGGAAACGGATCTCCTTGATCTCGGCAGTGTTCTGATTACGGCGGGCCTCACGGGCCTTGATCTTCTCGTTGTACTTGAACTTGCCGTAATCGATGAGCTTGGCGACCGGAGGCTTTGCGTTGGGTGCCACCTCGACGAGATCGAGGTTCGCTTCCTTGGCCAGGTTCAGTGCGACGGAGGTCGCGATGACCCCCACCTGCTCGCCGTTCGGGCCGATCAGGCGCACCTGGGAGACGCGAATCTCGTCGTTAATGCGTGGTTCGTCGCTGATGATGACTCCAATCCTCGGTGTTTCCTTGCGGGCTCACCGTTCGGCGCGCACGTCGCCGGGTCAGGGCATGTCATCATGCATCCGTTGATGCGGACACTGTACATGGCGGCGCACATGGGCACCGCGAGCGGACGATAGCCATCGTCAGGCTCATGCCTTGGACCCGAGGCCGTAACAGGCTTCCAGGTGGGGTTTCCCCGCTTTCTTGATTTCTCAAGCCTTGGATAGTGTACCACATGCCCGGACGGGCGTGTCGCGGGTGCGGCGTCCGCGCGGACCGTGCGTCCGGGTCAAACGGACGCCCGGACGCACGGCCTCACGGCCTCACGCGGTCAGGTCCACCAGATCGGGCTTGGAGCCGTCGTGGTTGAAGTAGACGTCGTACCAGGTCAGGAACGTGAACACGGTCCAGATCTTGCGGCGATCGTCGGTTCTGCCCTCGAAATTGTCGTCGAGCATCTTCAATAGCGCGTCCTGGTCGAAGAACCGACCCACCCATTCCTGCTCGAACAGCGCGCGGACGTGCCGGTAGTACTTCTCCTGACGCAGCCAGATCTTGATCGGCACCGGGAAGCCGAGCTTCTCGCGGTCGTACCATTCCTTCGGCAGATGGCGGGCGGCGGCCTGGCGGAACGCGAACTTGGTGTTCTCGTCGGTGATCAGGTACTTGGTCGGCACCTGCTCGGCCACGGCCATCAGCTCCTTGTCGAGCAGCGGCACGCGCAGCTCCAGCGAGTGGGCCATCGTCAGCTTGTCGGCCTTCAGCAGGATGTCGCCGGGCATCCACTGGTGCATGTCCAGATACTGCTTCTTCTTCAGCTCGGACATGCCCCGGCCCTTGATGCGCGCATAGATGCGGCCGACGATCTGGGCCACGCCCGGCCCCTGCCGGTATTCGGGCTTGAGCAGCCTGACGGCCTCGTCCTCGTCGAAGACCTTGGCCTGGCCGATGAAGCTCTCCTCGGCCGGGGCCAGATTGGCGTACAGATGCCATGCGCCGTGGAAGGTCTTGCCCTTGCAGAACCGCGCGATGGCGTGGCGCATGCCCTGGGGCAGGTGGGTCAGCATCCGCGTGACCGCCTTGATGGCCTTGGAATGGGTGTGCACGCCGTAGTCGATGTACCCGGCGAACAGCTCGTCCGCGCCTTCGCCGCTCAGCACGACGCGCAGATCACGGCTGGCCAGTTCGGACAGGAAGAACAGCGGCACGCAGGACGGGTTGGAATCCGGTTCGTCCAGATGCCACTGGATGCGGGGGAAGTTTTCGAAGGCCTCGTCGCCGCCCAGCGCCTCGGAGGTGTTGTTCAGGTCGATGATCTGCGCCAGTTCCTGCGCCTGCTGCGACTCGTTGTAGGTGCCCTTGCCGAAGCCGATCGAATAGGTGTGCTCGGGGCGGGCCACGGCGGCCACATAGCTGGAGTCGACGCCGCTGGAGAGGAACGAACCGACCTCCACGTCGGCGATCTGGTGGGCCTTGACCGAGTCGCACACCGTGCGGTCGATGGTGTCGACGAGCTCCTTGAGGCCCATGCCGCCCTCGGTGTAGGTCTCGTCATAGTAGCGGCGGATGTCCATCCGGCCGTCCCGGTAGGTGAAGCAGTGTCCCTCGGGCAGCTTGAACACGCCTTTGAAGAAGGTCTCGGGGATCGCCGGGTACTGGAACGTCATATACGGCTTGAGCGCGTCCGCGTTGAGTTCCTTGACGAAGTCGGGGTGCTGCAGCAGTGCCTTGATCTCCGAGGCGTACATGAACGTGCCGTTCATCTGCGCATAGTAGAACGGCTTGATGCCGAAGTGGTCGCGGGCGCCGAACAGGGTGCGGGTCTTCGTATCCCAGATCACGAAGGCGAACATGCCGCGCAGCCGCTTGAGCACGTCCGCGCCCCACTGCTCGTAGCCGTGCAGGATCACCTCCGTATCGCCCTCAGTGGCGAAGGTGTGGCCCAGCGCGAGCAGCTCCTCGCGCAGCGGCTGGTAGTTGTAGATCTCGCCGTTGTACGTGATGACCAGCGTGCGGTCCTCGTTGTAGATCGGCTGCGAGCTGCCGCCCAGGTCGATGATGCTCAGACGGCGGTGCCCCAGGGCCGCATGCTCGTCGACATAGCTGCCCTCGCTGTCGGGACCACGATGCGCGATGATATCCGTCATCCGCTTCAGGACGGGACATTTCACATCAATCGGCATGTCATTGACGAAACCGGCGATACCGCACATGGATACGGCGCTCCTTACTTCCTCTGTTTCCTCTATGTCCTCTTTTATGGTGCTGCCGGGTCCTCGCCCGACACCGATACTGCCAGTCAGCTTAGCAAACAGTTGTGCCGTTCCTGTGAGCGAGGCGACACCCGCCGCTTGGCACCGAGCCGCGGTACAGTGGGGCTCATGTATGACGACACCTGTGTGATATTCGGCGCGGGCGACTACTACGGCGCGCCCGTTGTCCCCGACGGGGCATTCATCGTGGCCGCGGACGGCGGTCTGGACCATGTGCGCGGACTCGGCCTCACCGCCGACGTCGTCATCGGGGATTTCGATTCGCTCACGGGACGCCGTCCGGCGGACGGGGAGCGCACCATCGCGCTGCCCGCGGAGAAGGACGATCCGGACATGCTCTCGGCGCTCAAGATCGGCTGGTCGCACGGCTGCCGCACCTTCCACGTCCACGGCGGTCTGGGTGGACGCATCGACCACACCATCGCCAACATCCAGCTGATGGCGCTCGTCTCCCGGCACGGCGGCATCGGGTTCCTGCACGGCGACGGCACGGTGGTCACGGCGATCACCGACGGCGAGCTGCGATTCCCCGCCAACGACGTGGCCCCCGGACGCATGGTCTCCGTGTTCTCGCTGAGCGATGAGGCGCGCGACGTCAACGAACCGGGATTGAAATACCAGCTCAGGCACGCCACGATGACCAACACCCGTGTCAACGGCGTCAGCAACGAGTTCCTGCAGGGCGTGCCTTCGGCGATCAACGTCCATCACGGCACGCTGATCGTCACCTTCCCCGCCGAGGCCCCGATGCCCAAAGTCGTGCGGTTCCGCGACTTTGAGGGCGACCTCGGGGCGCTGGACACGGCCGTCTCCCCGGTGCTCGCCACGGGTGTGAGCGCTCACAAGAATTCCTGAAAATTCATCCCACGGCCCGCTTGTCCCCGTTGCCCAAGTACAGACAAGGCACTAAAGTACAAGGTGTTGGTATTCAACGGCCGCGCGTGCGTCGTGCGGGGTTCCGCAGCGTGCCACGGCCTATCCCCAAGGGAGAACTACATGACAGTCAAGATTGGTATCAACGGCTTCGGTCGTATTGGTCGTCTCGCGTTCCGTCGCATCTTCGAGCTGCAGCAGAAGGGCGGCGAGGCCGGTGATATCGAGGTCGCCGCGATCAACGATCTGACCTCCCCGTCCGCTCTGGCGTACCTGCTGAAGTACGACAGCACGCACGGCACCTTCAAGCACGTGGACGGCACCCCGGTCGAGGTCTCCGCCACCGACTCCGCCATCGTCGTCGATGGCAAGGAGTACCCGGTGTACGCCGAGCCGGATGCGAACAACATCCCGTGGGTCAAGAACGACGGTGTCGAGTTCGTGCTCGAGTGCACCGGCTTCTACACCTCCGCCGAGAAGTCGCAGGCCCACCTGAACGCCGGCGCCAAGAAGGTCCTGATCTCCGCTCCGGCCAAGGACGCCACCACCCCGACGGTCGTCTACGGCGTGAACCACGAGATCCTGAAGGCCGAGGACAACATCGTCTCCGCCGGCTCCTGCACCACCAACTCGATGGCCGCTATGGTCAAGCTGCTCAACGACAAGTGGGGCATCAAGGTCGGCTTCATGACCACCATCCATGCCTACACCGGCACCCAGATGATCCTCGACGGCCCGCGCGGCAAGAAGAACGGCCGCGACCTGCGCGCCGCCGCCGTCAACACCATCGCGCACTCCACCGGTGCCGCCAAGGCCATCGGCAAGGTTGTGCCGGAGGTCGATGGCAAGCTGCAGGGCCACGCCCAGCGCGTCCAGGTTCCGGACGGCTCCGTGACCGAGCTGTTCACCGTGCTCGAGAAGGAAACCAACGTGGACGAGATCAACGCCGCGTTCAAGGAGGCCTTCGAGGGCTGCGAGTACTACGGCTACAACGCTGACGGCATCGTCTCCGGCGACATCGTCGGCGACACCCACGGCGGCGTGTTCGACCCGACCCAGACCGATGTGAACGAGGTGGACGGCGTCCAGCTCGTGCGCACCGTGGCCTTCTACGACAACGAGTACGGCTTCACCTCGAACATGGTTCGTACGCTGCTGTACTTCGCCGAGCTCGCCAAGTGAGCCTCAGCGGCCTAGTCCGCTAGGTTCCTGACGAACCGTTTGGGCCGTCCCGGTTTCCGGGGCGGCCCTTTTCGTATGTCAACGTGTGCCGAGGCACGGCATAGGATAGGTGGCATGGGTAGGAAGACATCAGGTAAGGGATCCACGCCGGCGATTGTGGAGCTGGAACGCGCGGGTGTTCCGTTCGAGACTTACGAGTACGAGCACTCCAACGACCACATGGATGACGGCTACGGCATCGAGGCGGCCCGCAAGCTGGGCTTCGACGAGCATCAGGTGTTCAAGACGCTGATGGCCGACACCGGCGCGGCGCGCGTGGTCGGCGTGGTGCCGGTCAGCGGCCATATGGACCTGAAGGCGCTGGCCGCCGCCGTGGGCGCGAAGAAGGCCGCGATGGCCGATCCGAAGGTGGCGATGCGCGAGAGCGGCTATGTGGTGGGCGGCATCTCGCCGTTCGGGCAGCGCACGCGCCATGCGACCGTGCTCGATGAGAGCGCGCTGGCCTATGACCGCATCCTGGTGTCCGGGGGCAAGCGCGGGTTCAGCGTCGGCATCGCCCCGCAGGATCTGGTGAGGGTTCTGAACGCCGCCACCGCCCCCATCGCCACCTGGTAACCCGTATCCCGATCCTGAATCCTTCCGTGACTGTGCGACATCGTGACTGTGCGATAACGTCTCAAAACGTTGCAATTCCAACGTTTTTCCCAATGTGTCACAGTCACGAATGCATCAGAGTCACAACAGGGGCCGACTCAGCGGCGCAGTTCGGCGGGCAGGACGAAGTGCATATGCTCCTTGATGGTCTCGACGGTGGAGACCTCGGTGAATCCGAACCCGCGCAGCGCCTCGACCACACCGGCGACCAGCTCGTCCGGCACCGAGGCCCCCGAGGAGACGCCGACCGCGCTCACACCGGCGAACCATGCGGAATCCAACTCCCCCGCATCATCGACACGGTAGGCCCGGCCGCGATCGGCCAAGCCCTCCTGCGCCACCTCCATCAGCCGCACCGAATTCGAGGAATTCGCCGAGCCTACGATCACCACGCAATCGGATTGCTCGGCAACGAGCTTGACCGCGGCCTGCCGGTTGGACGTGGCATAGCAGATATCCGAGCTCGGCGGCATCTCGATCCACGGGAACCGACGCTTCAGCGCCTCGATGGTGCCGGCCGTCTCATCCACGCTCAACGTGGTCTGCGTGAGCAGCACCAGCTTGGTCGAATCATCGAAGTCCAGCGATTCCACATCCGTCTCGTGCTCGATCAGGTGCACATGCTCGGACGACTCCCCCACCACGCCGACGGCCTCGTCGTGGCCGCGGTGCCCGATGTAGATGATCTCGTACCCCTCCCGCACGAACCGCAGCACCTCACGGTGGACCTTGCTGACCAGCGGGCAGGTGGCATCCACCACATGCATGCCGCGGCGCGCCGCCTCGGCCTTGATCTCCGGGGAGACGCCGTGTGCGGAGAACACCACCGGAATGCCGGCGGCCACGGCCTCGTCGGGGATCTCGTCGAGCTCCTGCACGAACACCGCCCCCTGCGCGGACAGATCCTCCACCACATGCCTGTTGTGCACGATCTGGCGGCGCACATACACTGGCGGCAGTCCCGCGGCACGCGCGCGTTCGGCGTCGGCCGCGGATCTCAGGATGGTCTGCACGGTCAGGATCGCGCGGTCCACCCCGGCGCAGAATCCCCGCGGATCGGCCAGCACGATGCGGCCGGACTGTTCGTTCGTCATGGTTCCTCCATTCTGACGCCATCTTACCCGTTCCGGGGTGCCGCGCACCGCCCCCGCGCGGGGGACGCGCCAGGCAGTGCGGCGGCGCCGAACGAGCCGATCGACGCGGCGCCCCGCACGGGACACACCGGGCCGCGCCGATGCGGGAACCGGGAATCGGCAGTACGATAGTGAGCGATAACAATCGCATCATTTCACTATGGGAGTGATATCCATGACCATCGCCGCCACGCCGCGCACCGGCCATCAGTACACCATCACGCACGGTGATTACGTCGCCGTCATCACCGAGTTGGGCGCCGCGCTGCGCAAGCTCACCTACCAGGGCAAGAACGTCATCGCCACGTTCGGCGCCAACGAGGTGGCCCCCGCCTCCAGCGGCCAGCTGCTCATCCCCTACCCGAACCGCATCGAGGACGGCGTCTACACGTTCGAGGGCAAGACCTACGAGCTGCCGATCGACGAGCACGAGCGCCGCAACGCCATCCACGGCTACGGCTACCGCGCCTACTGGACGCTGGAGAACCTCGACGAGTCCACTGTCACGCTCTCCTGGCGCGTGCCGAACATGGCCGGCTACCCGTTCGACGTGGTGGTGGCCGTCACCTACACGCTGACCGACAACGGACTGAACCTGACCATCGCCGCCCGCAACAACGGCGAGACGAACGCCCCGTGGGCGCTGGCGATCCACCCGTGGCTGGCCAACGGCTTCGACGGGTACGGCGACGAGATCGACGGCCAGAACGCGCAGTGCTCGCTGATGGTGCCCGCCGACACGCATGTGACCGTCGACGACCGTCTGCTGCCGACCGGCACCGAGCCGGTGGACGGCACGAAGTACGACTTCCGCGAGCCGATGAAGCTCGACCAGCAGCCCTACGACGATGCGTGGACCGATGTCAAGCACGCCGAGGACGGCACCGTGACGGCCGTGCTGTACCGTCCGGACGGCATGGCCGTGGAGGTCGGCGGCGACGAGACCATCACCTCGTTCCAGGTGTGCACCGGCACCGGCTTCGCCCCGGACAACCATCCGGCCGGCGTGGCGGTGGAGCCGCAGACCGCCTATGCCAACGCGTTCCGCTCCGGCAAGGACGTCATCGTCATCAAGCCGGGCGAGGTCAGCTCCACCACGCTGTTCATCCGTATGCGCAAGGCCTGATTCCATAGGGATCCACATCCGCGCGACGCCGCCGAAGTTGTGAACGTCGCGCGGATGTGAGATAATCCCGTAGGCTTATTAACCGTCAGTAAAGGAGTCCATCATGGGCATGCGTGGCCGCAAGCGCAAGGCGCGTCGCAAAAAGGCAGCGAATCACGGCAAAAGGCCGAATGCCTGAGCTGTGAGCTCTGAGATATGAGCATGGCATCCGCGGAACCGCTTAGGGTCCGCGGATTTTTTTATTACCCTCGGAACGGCGGCTGCGCATCCTGCTCGCAGCAGCAGTGGTCCAGCGTGGCGCGCAGACGGGTCAGCAGACACTCGGGCGCCTGTTCGGGGCGCAGGTAGGCGCGCAGGGCCTCGATCAGCGCCCGCTCCCGCGCGTCGCAACAGGTTTCAGGGTCAAAGCACTCCCCGTTCGCTGCCTCGTTGACCTCGGCGATGTGCACGTCGGTGTGCACCACGCCTTCATGGGTCCGGCTGGTGATGGAGATATGGCTCTGGCGCACTACATGTCGATTCATGCCAGCTCCTTTCCATCGGTTGACGTCCTGTTTCCATTATCGCCATGTTTGCCGGAACCGTGGTTCGCAGACGGTGAATCCGCAATGCCGTATCCACGCTCCCGCGCGTATGCCGCCAACTCGCGTTTCAGCTGCGTGCGGGCGCGGTTCAGACGGCTCATCACCGTGCCGATCTTGACGCCCTGCTCGTCGGCCACCTGCTGGTAGGACTTGCCGTCGATGGCCGCGTCGATGAACACCTGCCGGCGTTCGGGGCTCAGTTTGGCGAGCGCCGCCATGATCTCCTCGGGCGCGAAGGTGTCCAGATACTCCTGCTCCGCCGACTTCAGGCCCTCGGAGGTGTGTTCGGAGGCGGAGTAGATGTCCCAGTCGTCGTATTCGCCGGTCGAGTCGTTGGCCCGCTGCGGGCGGCGCTTGGCCTTGGCGTACTGGTTGAAGTAGGCGTTGCGTTCGATGGTGGTCATCCACGCCTCGAAGTTCGTGCCCGGCTGGAACGAGTCGAAGGCCTTGAAGCCGCGCTCGAAGGTGTCCTGCACCAGATCCTGGGCGTCCTCGGGGTTGTTGGTCAGCTTCATCGCCTGCCGGTACAACGCGTTGACGGCGGGCATGGCGAGCCGTTCGAAGCGTTCCCGCCGCTGTGCCATCGTCTCGGTCTGCTCGCTGCCCACGACAGCCCATTGTACCGTCCGTACCATGCCGCGACACCGCATCGGTCCGCGGGTCGGTGCGATTTGTCTGATTTGACCGTGAGAATATGCGGTATGACGAATCTGAAGGATGCCCTCGAAGCCGCCCCCGTGCAGGATGCCGACACCCCGCTCGGCCAATCCCGGCTGTTGGGGTTCGATACGGAGACCACCGGCATGGCCATGGGCAGGGACGCCATCGTCTCTGCCACGTTGGTGCTGCGCGATCCACGATCCGCCCATGACGACGATGTCATCGACACGTGGATCATCAACCCGCACCGCCGCATGAGCCCCGGCGCCAGCAAGGTCAACGGCTTCACCGACGCGTTCCTGGCGGAGCACGGCGAGGAGCCGATCGACGCCATCGAGCGCATCGCCTCGCTGATCGCGCTGGCCCAGAGCAAGCGCATCCCGTTGCTCGCCTATAACGCGCCGTTCGACATCCGGATGCTGGCCGGCGATCTGAACCGCTGGCAGCTGCGTCCCATGGAGGAGCGACTGGATGGCCGGGCGATGCTGGTGGTCGATCCGCTGGTCATCGACCGTTCCGTATCGCGCCGCTCCGGCAAGCGCACGCTGGAATACACCACCGAATATTACGGGGTGGAGCCCGACGGTGATTTCCATGACGCCACCGCCGACACCATCGCGGCGGTCGACCTGATCGCGCCGATGACCACGCTGTACCCGCAGGTCGGACATATCACGCTTGAGGGCCTGATGGACTGGCAGCGACATGCCTACGGCACCTGGCGCGAATCGTACAACCGCTGGCTCGCCGGGCGCGGTCGGGCACCGGTGCGTGAGGGCTGGCTGTAACCTGACTTACAGGAGACACTCAGAGTCCCGGACTTCGATGACACTGTTCCCAACGTCCGCATGAAAGGACCATATCCATGCCGCTCACGCTCCGTACAGCCGCCCGGCTGCTATCCGACCATGGCCTGCTCCGGGAGGTCATCCACGATGACCGTTGGATGATGCAGGTCCCCGATGATCCGGCGGACGACGTGCCGTTCTCCGCCATCACCTACGACACGCGCACCGTGGGCGGCGGTTCGCTGCTCGTCTGCAAGGGGCGGTTCCGGCCGGAGTATCTGGACGGTTTGGATGGGCGGGGGCTGGCCGCCTACGTGGCCGACACCGATTATTCGGCCGCCACCCGCGCCCCGGGACTGATCGTGAACGACCCGCGCAAGGCGCTCAGCCTGGTGGCGCGTCTGCTCAGTGAGCCCTTGGAGTAGCATCGTATGTCGGCACGGTCACCGGGACCGTGCCGACATACGCATCCAGGAGGCTTGACGACCCATGCCGGCATTCACCATCGCCACGGCGGCGCAACTGCTCGAACGGCACCATCTGCTGCGCGAGATCATCCATACCGGTGGTTGGACGCTGGACGCATCCGATGTGCCCGGCGCCGACGACCCGATCGCCGCGGTCACCTACGACACGCGCACCGTGACGCCGGGGTCGATGCTGTTCGTCAAGGGACGGTTCCGCCCCGAGTTCCTGGACGGCATCGACGAGCGCGGCCTGGCCGTCTACGTGGCGGAGAACGACCACTCCGACCGCACCGCCGCCCCCGGACTGATCGTGGATGATGTGCACAAGGCGATGAGCCTGCTGTCGGCGGAGTTCTACGGCCGCCCGCAGGACGAGCTGACCGTCATCGGCATCACCGGCACCAAAGGCAAGACCACCACCGCCTACCTGGTCCACGCCATCCTGAACGACTACAGCAACCAGCGCGCGGCGCTGTTCTCCTCCGAACAGACCTGTCTGGACGGCCGCACCTACACCGACTCGAAGCTGACGACGCCGGAGTCGTTGGATGCGTTCCGGATGATGCGCCAGGCCGCCGACAACGGCATGCGCTACCTGGTCATGGAGGTCTCCTCCCAAGCCTACAAGGTCCACCGCGTCCACGGACTGACCTTCGACATCGGAGCATTCCTCAACATCTCCCCCGACCACATCAGCCCCATCGAACACCCCACCTTCGAAGACTACCTCCACTGCAAACGCCAACTCATCACCAACAGCCGCACATTGGTGCTCGATGCCGCGTGCGACCATCACCGGCTGCTGATGCAGGACGCCGCCATGGCCGGCGCGCCGGTGGCGCAGTACGCCTTCCTCGACGGCGCGGATGACGCAGCCGGCGCGGACAGCCGCAGCGGCGCCCGCGACCTGTTCGTGGCGGCGCGCCCCGATCCGCACAACCGCATGGGATTCCTCCTGACCGCGGACGGCGCGGAGCTGGGACCGTTCGAGCTGGCGATGCCGGGCACGTTCAACATCGCCAACGCGGCGGCCGCCGTGGCGATGGCCCTCAAGGCCGGCGTGCCGGCCACCGACCCGGCGATCCACGCGATTGAACGGGTGAGCGTGCCCGGCCGCATGGAACGCATCACGGCGGGCGGCAACCTGGTGGTGTATGTGGATTTCGCCCACAATTACCTGAGCTGCAAGGCACTGGTCGACGAGGTGCTGCGCGCGTACGGCGACCGCAATCCGCGCATCACGCTGGTGGCCGGCTCCACCGGCGGCAAGGCCATCGACCGGCGCGAAGGCATCGTCAAGGGCGCCGACGGCCGCGCCGAGGCGTTCTACTTCACGCTCGACGACCCCAACTTCGAGGACCCCACGGCCATCGCCGAACAGATGCGCTCGTACGTGACCGACCCGCACGCCGAGACGCATGTCATCGTGCCCCGCGAGGACGCGATCCGCGCGGCCATCGAGGACGCCCGGCGCCACGCCGACCGGTTCAACGTGGTGCTGCTGGCCGGCAAGGGGCATGAACGCCGCAACATCATCAACGGCAAGCCGGTGCCCTACGAGGGCGACGCCCCCATCGCACGCCGGCTGCTCGGCCTGTGATCCCCTCCCATCCATCGACCCCAAGCACACCCCACGCGCTACAGTGAACACCATGACTCGTTTTCTACCGATCCTGCTGGGCAGCGACATCAACGTCTACGGCATGGCCCGCGCCTTCCACGAGGCGTACGGCATCACATCCCGGGCCTACGCCTACTTCCAGCTGAGCCCCACGAAGTTCAGCAGGATCGTCGACGTCCGCATCGTCCCCGACTTCAACAATTTCGTGACCTTCCGGGACACCATGCTGGCCGAAGGCAAGCGGCTCAAGCAGGAGGACCCGGACCGCGCGCTGCTGCTGATCCCCTGCGGCGACGTATACGCGAACCTGCTCAGCCAGTGCGGCGACGACCTGAAACGCTACTACGTGTACAACACGCTCGACATCCAGCTGTCGCGCAAGCTGGCGTACAAGTCCACGTTCTACCGGATGTGCGAGCAGTACGGGCTGCCCCATCCCAAGACCAAGACGGTGACCGCCGAGCAGGTGAAGGCCGGCGAGTACCGCGACCTGCCGTTCGACTACCCGGTGGCCATGAAGCCGGCCAACAGCGTGGAATGGCTGAATATCGACTTCGAGGGGCGCAAGAAGGCCTACATCCTGGACACGCCGGAGCAGTTGGAGACGATCATCCGACGCGCCTACGACGCCGGATACACCTCCGAGATGGTGATTCAGGACTTCATCCCCGGCGACGACTCGCATATGCGCGTGCTCAACGCCTACGTGGACAAGCACCACCGCGTGCGCATGATGTTCCTCGGCCATCCGCTGCTTGAGGACCCCTCCCCCGTGGCGGTAGGCAACTACGCGGCGATCATCCCCGACTACAACGAGGACGTGTTCCGCCGGATCAAGGCCTTCCTGGAGGCCATCGAGTACGAGGGCGTGGCGAACTTCGACATGAAGTACGACGAGCGCGACGGCGAGTACAAGCTCTTCGAGATCAACCTGCGCCAGGGCCGCTCCAGCTATTTCGTGACGCTCAACGGCTTCAACCTGGCCCGCTACTTCGTTGAGGACCTGGTGGAGGACACGCCGTTCGACGGCGAGACGCTGTTCGGACGCGGCTCGAAGCTGTGGCTGGAGATTCCCCGGTCCGTCTTCGAGGACTACGTGGAACCCGGTGAGGACAAGGACCGCGGCATGCGCATGCTGCGCGACGGCGATTGGGGCACCACGCTGGAATACAAGAAGGACATGAACCCGCTGCGCTGGCTGATGGTGCGCCACATGTTCGCCCTCTACAAGAAGAGCTACGCCACGTGGTTCCGCAAGAAGGCCGACCTGAAATGAGGCGTCCGTTCTTCGCCGTGCTGGGCGGCATGGGGACGTTGGCCACCGAGAGCTTCATCCGGCTGGTCAACCGTGCCGTGCCGACCCACACGGATCAGGATTTCCTGGATTACGTGGTGTTCAACGACGCCTCGGTGCCCGACCGGACGGCGTTCATCCTCGGCAGGAGCGACGACGACCCGTTCCCCGTGCTGGCGGACGACGTGGCCAAGGCCACCGCGATGGGCGCCGCGTTCATCGTGCTGACCTGCAACACCGCGCACGTGTTCCACGAACGGCTGCAGGCGCTGACCGACGTGCCGATCCTGCACATGCCGCGCGGGGCCGTCGCCAAGCTCACCGAGTCCTATCCGGGGGCGCGGTGCCGTCGCGTCGGTTTCCTCGGCACCGAGGGGTCGCGCGCTTCCGGCGTGTACCGGAGGGCCGTCGAGGAGGCGGGATACACCTTCGTGGAGCCCGACCAGAGGCTGCAGGACCGCATCACCTCGCTGATCTACGATGACGTGAAGGGCTCGGGCGACCTGAACCTCACCCGGTACGAATCGGTGCTGCGGGATATGCTCGACCCGTCGGGCCCCTGCCACTGCGATGCGCTGATCCTCGGATGCACCGAGCTCAGCGTGCTCAACGAGGCGTTCCCGATGCCGCAGCTGCCCATCATCGACGCCCAGGCCGTCCTGGTGCAGGACACCGCGGCCCGCGCGCTCGCCCTGCGCTAACCCGCCCGCTTGAGCTTCTGACTGACCACGGCGGTCACGCCGTCGGCTCGCATCGTGACGCCGTACAGCGCGTCGGCGATCGACATCGTACGCTGCTGATGGGTGATGACGATGAGCTGGGCGTGCGAACGCAGCTGCTCGAACGCGTTGAGCAGCCGGGTCAGGTTCACGTCGTCCAACGCGGCCTCCACCTCGTCCATCACGTAGAACGGGCTCGGACGCGCGGTGAAGATGGCGAACAGCAGCGCCAACGCGGTCAGCGACCGTTCGCCGCCGGACAGCAGGCTCAGCTGCTTGACGCGTTTGCCGGCGGGACTGGCCTCCACCAGCACGCCGGTGGTCAGCAAATCGTCCGGGTTCTCCAGCCGCAGCCGGCCGGTGCCGCCCGGGAACAGCGTGGCGAACACCTGCTCGAACGCGGCCGCCGTGTCCTCGAACGCGCTGCGGAACACCTCCACCATGGTCCTGTCCAGGTCGCGGATCAGCGTCATCAGGTCGTCGCGGCTGTTCACCACGTCGTTGCGCTGGTCGTTCAGATACCGGTTGCGGGCCTCCAACGCCTCGTACTCCTCGGCCGCCAGTGGGTTGACCTTACCGAGCGCCGCCAGGTCCCTCTTCGCCTTCTCCAGCCGTTTGACCTGTTCGGCGCGCACATACGGCACCGTGCGGTACGCCACGGGTGCGGCGGCGTCTCCGTCCGCCGGGCCGTCGGCCCCGGCATCGCCGGACCCATCCGACCGTGCGGCGTCATCGCCGTCATCCAACGGCACCGGTCGCCCGTCGTCATCGAGCACGGGAACCGGCTGGTCGGGGCCGTACTGCGCCACCAGTTCGTCCAACCCCATACCGACGGCATCGGCCACCTTCTGCATCAGCTGCCCGTATGCGGCGGCCAACCGTTCACGGTCCACATCCAGCTCGTGCTCGCGCCGCTGCAATCCGGCCACGCGCGGCTCGATCTCGTTGCGTTGGGCGCGCAGCGTCTTGAGCTCCTCGTCGTGGCTGGATACGGCGGCCTGCAGCTCCTCGCGGCGTGCGACCACGTTCCGGATGCTCGCCGCCACCAATCCGGCCACCGCGTCCGCATCGGCGGCGATGCGTTCGATGCGCGCCATCTGCCTGCGGCGGCGTTCGTTCAACGTCTCCAGGCGTGTCCGGCGTTCGGCGGCCTCCCGCGCGTTGTCATGCAGCAGCCCTGCCTGCCGGGTCAGGGATTCGGCCTTGCGGTTCGCCTCCGTCCACGCAATCCTGGCCGAAACCTCCTGTTCACGCGCCGCGTTCAGGCTCTGTTCCAGTTCCCGTTCGCGGTCGGTCAGATCGTCGAAGTCAGCATGCTCGCCGGTGGAGGTCTGCGCCGAGACCAAGGCCCGGTTCAGATCATCCAGTTTGAGCCGATGCGACTGCGCATCCTCCCGGGTTTTGGCGATGCGCTCGTCCATCGCCGTCACCTGCCGGCTCAGGCTGGCGACACGGTCGACGGCGCCGCGCAGCGCCTTCTCGGCCTGCTGGATCCGCAACCGCAGTTCGGTCCGCCGCTGCGCCGCGGCGTCGACGGCGAGACGCGCCTGGTCCCGCGCATCGCGCGCCTGCGCTACCTGCGCGTTGAGATCCGCCAGTTCCACCTTGAGTTCGGCGACCTCATGCAGTGCCTTATCCCTGCGGGAGGCCAGCGACAGGTCGCTCTGCGAGAGCGATGAGCCGCCGATCGCCGCCACGCCGGCGACCACCACCTCGCCGTCGCGTGTCACCGCGCGGGTGAATCCACTCGTGCCAGCGCTCACCCGCTGCGCCTGCGCCACATCGTCCACGGCGGCGACATCGGCCAGCAGCACCCGTACCGTGTCGGCCACGTCACCGGCCCGTGCCGGATCGGGGGCATCGGGATTGGGTCCCACCAGGGCCGCCAGCGCGGTGACGGATCGGGAGTCGGCAGACGCCTCGGACGCGGGCCGTCCCGCCGCGGCGGAGGTCCGCACGGGCGCGGCGGTCAGGATCACGGCCTTGCCGAGCTTGTCGGCCTTCGCCTTCTTAAGCGCATGCAGCATCTGCTCCCGGCCCGGCACCACCATGGCACCGGCGAACTGCTCCAATGCGCGGGCGACGCCTTCCTCCCAGCCTTCGGCGACGCGGATGAAATCGGTCAGCCGACCCATCGTCTCCAAGGAGGCGTCCCGTTCCAGACTGCCGGAGGCATTGCGGCTATCCAGCGTGTCCTTGAGCGCGTCGGCCTTGGCCTGCAGCGAGATGATCCGTCCATCCACCTCGCGCCGCCGCGCCTCGACGGCGTTGAGCTCGTCCTGCAACCGGGACACGGTCTCGCGTGCGGCGTCCAGCGCCGCGCCGCCGTCATCGTCCACGGCCTGCGACTCCTGCTCCAACGACTGCCGTTGGCGTTCGGCCTCGTCGTACTGCCGCACCAGCGTCTCGCGCTGGCCGCCAAAATCACGGATTCTGGTTTCGGCCAGTTGCACCGCCGATTCCTCGCGGGCCACCAGCTCACGCAGATTGGCGATCTGCGTCTCACGCTGCTGCGCGGTGCGGCGCAGCTCGTTCAGCGTCTGCCGGACCGAGGCCAGCCGTTTCTCGCCGTCCGCACGCTGTTCCGTGGCCTTGTCGAAGGCCAGTCGCATATCCGAGACCGTGCGCTGCTGATCCTGCGCCTGGGCGTCCAGCTCCGCGGCGCGTTGCTCCAGGATGCCCGGGTCCTCGCCGAAGTTCGTGACGATCTGCCCGGCCAGCGACCGGCTGCGCTCCCCCGCCAGCTGGGCGAGCGCGTGCAGTCGCTCCTCGATGCGCGATAGCTCGTGGAAGGTCTGGTTGATGCGGGCCATGGCCGGACTGGATTGGGAGCTCAACGCCTCCACCTGTTCGATGCGGACCTTGATCCGGGCCAGGTCGTGTTGTGCGGCGTTCAGCTGCGTGCGCACCGCGGTCAGTTCCGTACGCAGCGCTTCCCGACGTTTCATCGACTCGCAGGCGTCCTCGGCGTACAGTCGCGCCTGAGCGTCACGCAGGCTGATCTGGATGCTGTCGGCCCGACGGGAAATACGCGCCTGCCTGCCAAGCGGTCCGAGCTGGCGGCGAATCTCGCCGAGCAGGTCGTCCAACCGGGACAGGTTGGTTTCGGTGTTCGCCAGCTTGCGCAGCGCACGCTCCTTGCGCTTGCGGTGTTTGAGGATGCCGGCCGCCTCCTCGATGAAGGCGCGGTGGCCGCTCGGATCGGCCTTGAGGATGGCGTCGAGGCGCCCCTGGCCCACGATGACGTGCATCTGCTGGCCCAGCCCCGTATCGCTCAACAGCTCCTGGATGTCCAGCAGGCGGCATGGCGAGCCGTTGATGGCGTATTCGGAGCCGCCGTTGCGCCAGATCGTGCGTGAGATCGTGACCTCGGTGTAGTCGATGTCCAGTGTGCGATCGGTGTTGTCGATGGTCAGGCTCACCTGGGCGCGGCCCAGCGGCGGGCGGCTCGACGTGCCCGCGAAGATCACGTCCTCCATCGAGCTGCCGCGCAGGTTCTTGGCGCCCTGCTCGCCCATGACCCACGTCAGCGCGTCCACGATGTTCGACTTGCCCGACCCGTTCGGCCCGACCACAGCGGTGATGCCGGGCTCGAACCGCAGGGTTGTGGCCGAGGCGAAGGACTTGAAGCCGCGCAGCGTGAGTTCCTTCAGATACATGTCAGCGGCCCTCTCCCGGCCCTGACGGCCTGCGCCGGTGCATCATGACTCATCCTTGGCGCCGCCGGACACCTTGTCCACAATCGCCCGCGCATCCTGTTCCAGTTCCGCCTGCGCCTTGGCCACGTCGAAGATGCCGAAATCGGAGTCGGCGAAGTCCGGATTCGCGTCGGTGGCGAAATCCTCATCGGCGTCGAGGGCCGGACCGGCGGTCTCGTCCCCGTCGTCCCCGGACTCGGCCGCGACGGCGCCTTCGGGCGTGAGGTCCGCGGGGTTCACGCGTTCGGCCTTCGGCCTGGCCAGATCGCCCAACACATGCTCCTTGAGCATCGTGCGGGCGTCGCCGGCGGTCACGAAACTGCCGCAGATCAGCACGCCATGCCCATAGCCGACGCCCAGCTCGTCCTCGGCGTCCACCATGTTCACGGCGGTCTGGATGGCGTCGGGCAGATCCGGCTCGCAGGTCACCCGGTCGCGGCCGAACACGCGCACGGCCACCTGTTCCAGATCCTTGGCCGACATGACGCGTTCGCGCCACGAGTTCTCGGTCACCACCACATGGCTGAGCAGCGGTTCGAGCACACCCAGGTACTCCTCCACCTGCTTGTCGCCCATCATGGCGATGACGCCGACCAGCTGCGTGAAATCGTAGTTCTCCTCGATGGCGGCACGCAGCGCCTCGGCGGCATTCACGTTATGTCCGCCGTCGATGATGATCGTCGGCGAGGTGCGCACCTGCTCGATGCGGCCCGGCACCTTCACGCCGCCCAACGCCTCGGACACGATATCCGCGTTCAGCTGTCCGGAAACCGGGATCACCGCCTCGGCGGCGGCGAGCGCGGCCAGCGCGTTGTGCGCCTGATGCTCACCGAACTTGGCGACCGGGATCTCCGCGTACTCCCCCAACGGGGTGCGCAGCGTGACCAGTTGTCCGCCAACGGCCGGGGCGCGCGAGACGACCTCCATCTCGTACCCGTCGCGCAGCATCCTGGCGTGATTGCGTTCGGCCGCCTCCTCCAGGATCGGCATCACGGCCTGCTCGTGCGGCTGCGGGCCGATCACGGCGGTGCAGCCGGGCTTGATGATGCCGGCCTTCTCGGCGGCGATCTGCTCGACCGTATCGCCCAGCCACTGCATATGGTCCATGTCCACCGGCCCGATGACGGCCGCGTCGGCGTTCAGCACGTTGGTGGCGTCCCAGGCACCCCCCATGCCGACCTCCACGACGGCCACGTCCACCGGCGCGTCGGCGAACTTCCAGATCGCCATGGCGGTCAGCACCTCGAAGAAGCTCATCCTCGGCTTGCCGGCCTGTTCCATCTTCATGTCCACCAGATCGACCAGATCCTTGACCTGATCCCAGGTGTCCACGAAGTCGTCGTCGCTCAGCGACTGGCCGTCGATGGCGATGCGTTCGTTGATGCGTTCCAGATGCGGCGAGGTGTACAGGCCGGTGCGCATGCCGTAGGCGCGGCAGATGGCCTCCGCCATGCGGGCCGTGGAGCCCTTGCCGTTGGTGCCGGTGACGTGGATGACGCGGAACGACTCCTCCGGATGACCCAGCACGTCGAGCATCAGGTTCATCCGGTCCAGATCCAGGTTGGTGGTGTTGTGTTCCGGCGGCCGGCGCATGATCTCGCGCTCGACCTCGTGGATGGATGCGTTGCTCCGGTTCGGATGCTCGAATGACATGCCGTGTTCCCTCGTGTTCCTCTTGACGATGCAAACTCCACTCATTCTAGGCGAACGGGGCAACCGGAGACAGCGCCAATGGTACAGTCGGCATTGGTCGGCGTTTATTCGCGAGACTTCCAAGTGCCGGGGGCCTATCCCCCGGCGATTCCTTTTGTCGTTAGCCGTGACGTTACGCACTCTTGTCGATATCCACACGCCTCTAAATCAGGGTAGACAACGCTCTCATTACAATATCCACATCCTTGTTCTCCAGTTCGCGAATAACATGCAAATACGTTTCCTGCGTGGTCGTCATGCTGGCATGCCCCAGACGCCGGGATACGCTTGCGGTCGATACGCCGGCGAACAACAGCAAGGAGGCATGGGTATGCCGGAGTCCATGCACCGAGATGACCGGCACGTTCACGTTCCTGCAGTGACGGGCCAGGATGCCGTTCACGGTCGAGTTGTATACCTTGCCGTTCACAAATATCGGCTTGTCTCTGGGCAAATCTTTCAGCAAACTGGAAAGTTGCATAATCAGTTGCCAGTCGAGCTGCACCTTACGCACAGAAGAGGCGTTCTTTGTCGGTACAAACCCTCCGCCGCGTTTGTAATCCCAAGTCTTGTTCACCGATAACGTCTGATGAGAAAAGTCGAAGTCTTCAGGGGTCAACCCCAGTGCCTCCGAGAATCGCAGACCCGTCTTGGCGACCAACAGAATAAGCCAGTCCCAGCTTGGCCCACCGTTCAGATCCAAATCCGCAAGCATGGCGTGCAGTTCGAATTGATTGAGATACTTGATCTTTTTCGGACGTGGAGGCTTGCCCTTGATAATCACCTTACGCGTGGGATCACGCGGAATCAGCCCCTCATCAACGGCGTCCAGAATCGCGCCCTTGATCTGATGATGGAAGTCCATGGTGGTTTGCCGCTCATGGTGCAAGGCATAACCGTTAATTAGTACCTGGTACGAGTTCCGGTCCAAGTCTTTCATCTGTAAATCGGGAACCAACCGCTCCAGCCACGCTTGGGTCAGCCGATATTTTCCCATCGTCACCTCACGAATGGCTCCCTCCTTATACGTTGTGACCCACTGCCGGTAGTAGTCGCATAACAACGATTCCCCAGTAACTTGTTCCATAATCAACAATCCTTTCTTTTTCATGCATGGCACGTGCCACGAGCCACGTTACTTACGCTGATGAAGGGTGATGAGAGCGTCCAGGCGGGAGAAGAGTTGGCCGATTTGGCGTTGCTCGTGGGAAGAAGGAACCGCAATTTGCATGGTTCCTAGTTGCCTCCCGGAAATTTCCAGAAACGTAGATCCGGATGCTTTGGCTTCCGCCCATTTCTTGATTTTGCTGCTCATCGAGTAGATGAAATAGACATCTGTCCCATCTTGTACTACGAGAGATTGAAAGCCTTGATTCGTGCAAGCAGACCTGCGAAGAATCGCAGTATTCCCAATACCTGCACGGCTCGTAAACAGAATTGTCTTATTCGCAGGAAGCATCCTTGCAGCGCAGCTGAGGAGACCCTCATCGGTAATTCTGCGAAGACTTTTCTCTACATAAATACTACTATCCAGTTCTGCCGGAGAATACCAGTCGATGTCTCCACCCCAATACTTTTCATTGTTAGTATCGGGAGTGCCGCCGCCAACAATGTCTGCTAGTTCCCCCAGCTTACGCTGTTCCCAAGCGGACATGAATTTTGCCAGAATAGATGACAGACATCTCTGCCGGAGAACTATCACCGAAGAGATACTTCAGCTTGGGAACAGCGTAAGCTGGGGGAACTGGTGGATGTTCGTAGTGGCCGAGACTATCAACATCTTGAAGAGGGGCCTATTCCTGTATATGGGACGGGTGGGTACATGACTGGTGTCAATGAAGCCCTCTCTTATGACGAGGACGCAATAGGCATAGGACGTAAGGGCACCATTGACAAGCCGTATCGTCTTTTCGCGCCTTTCTGGACCGTGGACACGTTGTTTTATGCGGTTCCGCGGGAAAACGTGAACCTAGATTTTGCTCTTTGTCTGTTCCGGAACGTGGATTGGAAAAGCAAAGACGAATCAACTGGACTCCCAAGCCTTTCCAAAACAATCATCAACGAATCTGATGTCTATGTTCCGCGTAATCCCGAGCAACGCCAAATCGGCCAACTCTTCTCCCGCCTGGACGCTCTCATCACCCTTCATCAGCGTAAGCACAACAACACCTACACAGAATAGCTCGCTGACGAGGAAGTAAATCAATCCAGATGAGACGAACCGACCATACTACGATTGATTGGTTCCGTAGAGGCAACGGGGCTCAGAATACGACTGAACATAACCGTCAATAACGAGTAATCTTGCTGCTCCGCGGCCAAACGGCTGGCTTCATCATTTTCCTCGCCACTTACGAGTCGCCAGTCCAAGTCATATCCGGCATCGTGGCATATGTATGTCCAGAATAACCGCTGTGTGCGTCCGTTGCCTTCTCGGAAGGGATGCACGAAGTTGTAGTTGTCGTAATGGTATGCCAATCGTTCGGCAAAGTGTTCGCGGTCAACCTGCTTCATCATTCCATCCTTGAGCAGTTCACTCCGCGACCATTCAATGCCCATTGCTATGTTCGTCGAGGGCAGGAAGAATTCCGCACCCTCCGTCTCTTTGCGGATTTCAACAGTCCGAATTTCACCGGCCCAATCGTACACGTCCTGGAACAAAGAACGGTGGATGAGACACAGATCCTCAAGAGTCCCAGACGGACGGAAGGCGGAATGCTGTTCCAAGAATTCGTTCGTCCGCATGGCCACGAATTCGCCCTCGACATTCAGCAGTTCGTCATAGGTTCTCGCACCGGCAAGATTCCTGAGGACGCCTGTTTCGGGGTCGATGTACGGATCCACGAATTTAGACATTGGCAGCCACCTCACGCTTTACTTGCCAACGCCGTTTGGTGCGACGCATCAACTCCTCAATGGAAATATCACCCTGCACATATTCGTCGGCGTCCTCGCGGAATTCCGCGGAGACGTATGCCCCTTCCATCTCACCGGAGTGGATAGCCTCCTCCATGGCCCGTTTGCGGTCCACCATGTCATACCTCCTACACGCATCGTCATACGCCATGTCAATTGTCCCACATAACGATTGGATATGCGGATTCAATCATTCACAGCTCAACCGCTGGGGTACTGACTTCTAAAGATAGGTAACGTTCTGTCGAATCGTGGAGTCAGTCCTTCTTCTCTATTTGTCCGATCCACCATTCATCGATGTCGAAACCTCCTTCAAGTACGAATTCCCGTACCAGCTTGTTGGCGAGCATATTCACCGTGAACCTGGACACGATGTAATTGTCGGCGGTGAAGAAATCGGCGGCTTTATCCTTATCGATCGATGCCTTGAGCTTGTCGAACCGCGCGTATTCGTTCAGGTTGGCCTCATTGAGATCCAAGCGCATCATCTCGCGCAACAAATCACCGTCAAGGCCGAAAGCATCGATGAGCTTGTCGATCTGGCCGTTCTTCTCCTTATTCGCGTACGCCGTGATGTAGTCGCGGAGTGTCCTGCCTTCCTCAACAGCCACATCGCCGCGCTCCACGTCATGCAGAAACAGTTCGGCGAACCGCTGTTCCTCCTGGCTTAACGTGGCAAATGACCGATGCAGGGCCTCTGTGGCCGCGGCGATCTGGCTGTCGTCTTCATCAAGCGCCTTGAGCCATTTACGGAAATTAGCGTTCATATAATCCGCATCAATGAGTCCAGTGTCGATTTCGGTCAGATAACCCTTCAAGTCGTATGGCGCCTCGAAATTACCGCCCGGCTCGCCGGGTTTGGTGAACAATTCCTTATACCGTTGCGCCAGCACAAGATATGTCCGTTCATCGAGCGGCGATTCCAGTCGTATTTCGTCACCATCATCCTGCCGAATCACATATTCCCGCTGTTCCCATGTGAATCCCTGGACTTTGGCCGCCTCCAAAGCATCGTTGAATTCCACGAACAGTTTGGCGAATTTCCGGCATGCATCCGTGGAATCCGGAAGTCTCATGAAATTCTCGATGCCGGCGTCGGAAAACACGGATTCGATCTCCATCAGGCGGGATTCCATGAGTCTGATGTTCTCGGGGAGCTTCTGCACGAACAGGTCAAGCGGCCTGTCCCCCGAGTACAGTTTCACCGCATCGTCGATATATTTTTTCATCGTGTGTGGTCTCCGGTAGTACCGGATGACGCCGAACGGCTTATCCGGGCCGAACAGCCGGTTGGTGCGGCTGAACGCCTGGATAATGTTCTCGTAATAGATGACTTTGTCTAGATACAGCGTGTTGACCCATTTGGAGTCGAATCCGGTAAGCATCTGATCCACAACGATCAGCAGATCAAGCCGCTTATCCCGGTCCACGTCGATATTGACGTACGGCTTCTTGTGTGCCAGACGCGCCGAGATGTCCTTCTTCATCGCAGACCACGTCGGAATGGTGAATTCCTTGCCATATTCGACGTTGTAATCATTGATGATCTCGATCAGGGCGTCTTCCTTGAACGTGGCCCCGTCGTTATTGTCGACATTCGGGTCGAACAGCGCGGTGACCTTCAACGAGGGCGAGGCCTCCTTAATTTTACGGTAATAGTTGATAGCTTCCGGGATCGAGTTGGTGGCCAGCATGGCATGGAACTTGTTGCCGTGGCTCAGCGTCGGGAACTGATCGAGGATATCTTCAATGACCATACCGACATGCGGGCTATCCTGCGCGTACTGCGAATGTGGCAGAAAGTCCTCAATGCCTTTGATGTGCTCGCCCGCCGTCGTCTCCGTCGGCCCCATCGGCACCCGCGAAGCATCCATGTAATAGTCGAATACCTGCGTCTTGGCCGGATCTTAATATACCTCTTCAACAGTCGTGGCTTTGGCCTGCACCAAAGCCACCGTACGGCGCATCTCGTTATCACGGTATGTCGTCACCATATATGGGTCGAAGCCGAGCACGTTGCCGTCACGGATACCGTCAGCGATGCTATACCGGTGCAGGCAGTCGCCGAACACCATCGCCGTGGTGGCGCCCTTCTTCTGATTCTCATCATGGATGGGCGTGCCAGTGAACCCGAAATACAACGCGTTGGGGAATGCGTGTCTGATGTCCTGCAGCATGTCGCCAAAGGTGGAGCGATGGCACTCGTCGATGATGAACACAATGTGCCGATGCGCAAGATGATCGAGTTCCGACTGCGTCACACCGCCCTCGCCGGCTTTGATGTTGCTCATCTTCTGGATGGAGGTGACGATGAGCGTATCCTTCGGGTCGATGCTGGTCAATTTCGATCTGAGCACGCCCGTGTTCTCGGTACCCTGCACATCATCCTCGTTGTCGGCGAACGCTCGGTATTCCCGCAATGATTGTGTACCCAGCTCGATGCGATCCATCAGGAACACGACCTTATCCGCGTCCTTGGAATCGGCGATGAGCTGCGCCGATTTGAAGCTGGTCATGGTCTTGCCCGAGCCGGTGGTGTGCCAGACGTATCCGCCCAGCCGACCTGGCGTGCCGGTCGGCACCGGTTCATCCCATGCGCATTTACGAACACGGTCAGAGATCGCGCTGGCGGCATAGTACTGGTAGCTACGTAACACCTTCAGACAGCCGTCCGAACTGTCGGCCACGGTATAGAAGCCGATCAGCTGGTGCGCCATCGGAATCGACAGCAGTTTGGCCACGAACTTCTTCCATTCGTCGGCACCGGGGTTGATGCCGGCGGCAATCGGCTCGTTATTGGAGTCAGCCCAGTGGAAGAAATAACTGGGGTTGAATGCATCTTGTCCGGGATTGGCGAAATACACGGCATCGTCAGGGTTCATGGCCACGAATATCTGCACGAGCCGGAACAGTCCGCTGAATACGCCTTCGTGGCTGTATTTTTCGATTTGGTTGCACGCCTGACTGATTGGTACTCCACTACGTTTGAGTTCGATATGGATAACCGGCATGCCGTTGATCAGCAGACAGAGGTCGCCGCGGCGCTCGTTCAGCATACGATTCTGCGCCGCATACTTGGGTTGACGTGCGATCTGGTATGTGCTTTTCCCCGATGCGATTTCCTGACGGTCGTAGATTTTCAGGCTCACCTCCTTGCCGAAGTGGTCGATGTCGGCGGGATTCTCACGTTTGATGGTTACGGTTTTGCCATTGATGAATGAGTTCAACGCCAACGGTGTACGTAGGGTTTCAATCTTCTCCAGAATCTGCCTCATCTCACCGTGGGTGAGCGACTGCCCGTTGAGACGATCCCTGCCGGCATTGTTCCGGTACAGGATTCCCGCCCAGTTGTCGAGCAGATCCTGTTCGGTGGGGTATTCGAGCACTCCATCCTTCCAACCGTGCTGTTTCAGCACGGCAACGACATCATCCTCGAAGTTCGATTCCATGTCGTAATACATCTTCCGTCCCCTTATCTGCTCGCCGAACCCGTTACCACGCGTGTCTACCGGTTGTCAGCATGGCGTCGATGTCCTCGAATGCGTTCTCCAATCGTTCGGCATGGTACATCTCGTAGCTGTCCGCCACATCCTGCACGATGCCGCGTTCATCCCATTCCCGTAGCGCCTCATTCGCGGAGACTCCTTTGCTCTCCGCGTAATGCTCCAACAGGTAGATGAAGAAGTCCATCTCCTTAGACATGCTCATCCCTCCTCAGATACAGCGAATTGCGAGGATCTCCCGTCACCTGTTCGCATTCCCACATGTCGAAGATGCCCAGCGGCGAGAATTCTGTCATCTCCAGTTCTGGATCATTGAACATGTGGTAGGTCTCTGATCCGAGGTACGACTCCAACGCCCGCATCGGCGCGATGCCGTATTTCTCATTGATCATCCGCACGATTTCTTTGTCGTAATAGCTGTTGATGTCAGCCTGCAGTTCGGTCATGCCCATCTCACCTCCCGGAACGTCAACGCATCCAAAGCGGTCTGGGTCTTGAATGCGTACTGATCCTTCAACTGTTGCGTCTTCAAACGCCGAATGGCTTCCTCCTCGGTATAGATATCAGCGAAGAACCGGCGCAGTACCGGCATCGTGGCATCATCGGCCACCGGTCCGATAACGATGTCGAGACTCGTATCCTCCGGTTCCCCGTTCCTGTTGCCACCCACGAAACGCAACCATTCAACAGTGGCACTGGGAAATTCAAGGATATTCAGTCGAAGCAAGCACGTTTCGTCAAAGTCGAACACGGAAACCAATGCCTCGCCCTCGCCCCGACGCCGAGTGGTCAATACCGCCCACTTGGCTGCCTGCGCATAGCTCGTAGTGAGGTAGAATCCCGCACCGAAATCCAGCCGACGATCGTTCCTGAATAGTCGGGGATGGCGAACCTCCACATTGCTGCCATGGTACAGAAGCATGACACCCCCTATTCACCCTCTACGAACATCTTATCGAGCAGCGCCTTCTTGATATTCCGCAACAATTCCAGCTTACGCTGATGAAGGGTGATGAGGGCGTCCAAGCGGGAGAAGAGTCGGCCAATCAGGCGCTGTTCAGACAAGGAAGGTGTTGGAACTTCGTATTCGGAGTATTCTTTCGCGTTGATGCCCGGCTGCCCCGAACGCTGAGAAGTGATACTGACGAATCGGCGGTAACGTTCTGTAAGAGTGCTTTGAAACACAAAATCGGCGGACGCATCATCATGGATATGCGCACGAATGAGAAATCCTGCGTAGTACGCAAGACCGTCTGAAGACTGGTACAGGTAGGTTTTCCCTACACTTGCGCCCGTTCGAGCAAACAGCAGATCGCCTTCTGCAAGCCTGTATTGCTCGCACTTCATGAGGTCGGTAAGAGGAGACGTCAGATCACTTTCGTTGAATCTATGGGTTTCATCGTCTATATCCGTAATGCGGAGATACTTGTGGATGCCATCGAAGTCCGAAGCTGGAACATTCAAGCCATATTCGAAACTATCCGCCAGTTCCCCCAGCTTACGCTGTTCCCAAGGGTCAGCAAAACCAGCAAAACGAATCTCCGGAAAAACCTCCCCCTCCTTCGGGAACATTTTTTCCAGCAGTGATTTCTTCAGTTCGCCAAGCTTGTCATACTTACGCTGATGAAGGGTGATGAGGGCGTCCAGGCGGGAGAAGAGTTGGCCGATTTGGCGTTGCTCGGGATTACGCGGAACATAGACATCAGATTCGTTGATGATTGTTTTGGAAAGGCTTGGGAGTCCAGTTGATTCGTCTTTGCTTTTCCAATCCACGTTCCGGAACAGACAAAGAGCAAAATCTAGGTTCACGTTTTCCCGCGGAACCGCATAAAACAACGTGTCCACGGTCCAGAAAGGCGCGAAAAGACGATACGGCTTGTCAATGGTGCCCTTACGTCCTATGCCTATTGCGTCCTCGTCATAAGAGAGGGCTTCATTGACACCAGTCATGTACCCACCCGTCCCATATACAGGAATAGGCCCCTCTTCAAGATGTTGATAGTCTCGGCCACTACGAACATCCACCAGTTCCCCCAGCTTACGCTGTTCCCAAGGGTCAGCAAAACCAGCAAAACGAATCTCCGGCACATTCGACTTCTCGACCATGTCACTCACCTCCCAGCAGGCTCTGCAACTCGGCAAGGCCGGCCATGTCCGCCTCGTTGCCGGTCAGCTGCCCGATCATCGAGGCAAGTTCCCTCTCGGATTCGGCAATCTGATTGCAGACATCGGCATAGGTCGTCTCATATTTCGTGTTCAACGTGGACACGCGGGATATGAATCCGGCAATGACCGCTTCCGGCAACGCCTTAATCTTCTTCATCAGGGGCGTAATCCACTTGGCTTCCAGCATTGCCCTGGCGGTCTGCTCATCCAATGATTCGACTGTTGAACGAGTCTTCTCCTCCAACGCTGTGCGCTTCGTTTTGACCGCACTCTTCAGCTTCTTCGACTCGTCAAGCAGCTGCTGGGCGTGAACCAGTCGCTCCTCGAACTCGTTCGACGGATGTTTCCCAATGACCTTGACAGTGCGTTTCAGTTCAGCCGCGACGAACGCGTCACCATCCTCATTGATTGCCGTGATGCTTTTCTCCTCCTCATCAAAGTTCGACAGCATCTCGTCAAGCTCGGTCTGGATCGACTGCATGCGTTCTTCATCAGCATCAATATCCTGCAAATCATAAGACAGCAGTTCCTTTTGAACCAGATCGAACGGCAGAATCCGACCAGCCCAGCCATCCTGAACCTCAACGTCCTTGCCGTTCTTTTTCTTCATCACCATATTGGGATCGACCTTGTTGACGGCCGCGAACCCTTCGCTTTGAATGATCTCCAGATCGGGTTCGATGATCTTCCACGCATCGTCGAGTTCCTGATAGGCGTCATAGGGGTCCACCAGCGGACAGGTAGCGAGCATGGTATCCAACTCACCGCCTATCTCGGCTTCAGCGGACAGCGCGTCCACATGCTCCGCATCGTTCACCAAACGATCCCGGAGCATGGCCGGCAGGCCGGCAATAGCCTGCGCATAGTGTTGCGCGTATGCTTTCACGTCGGCGTTATTACGAATCGTGGCGACGATGTCATCGGTACGGCAAGACAAGCATGAACCACCGTCGTCAGTATACAGTTCATCTTTCAAACTCGGCCATGCCTGCCAATACTCATGCAGCGCATCGACCTCCTTCTTCGGCGCACCACCGAACATCGAGGCGTACACGTCCCAAGTCTCGGCGTCCTCGGAGGAATCAACGTAGCGGGGAATGTTGAGATTGTAGTCGTTCCGCCGAATCTCATCAATCGAAACAAGCCGGCTGAATCGATCCACCGACCGGTTGCTCGTCACCACATCCACGATGCGTTTGATGTCGGACGCGCGAAGCTTGTTGTTCTTGCCGTCCTTGATGAAATGCTTCGACGCGTCAACAATCAGCACATTGCTGTCGGTTCGCGCCTTCCGCAACACCATGATGATGGTCGGGATGCCCGTGCCGAAGAAGATGTTGGCCGGCAGACCGATGATGGCCTGAATATGGTGGTTCTCGATCAGGTTCTTTCTGATTGCGCCTTCCTCGCCGCCGCGGAACAACACGCCGTGCGGCAGCACGATGGTCATGATGCCGTCGGAACGCAGATGATACAGGTCATGCAGCAGAAACGCATAATCCGCCTTGGACTTCGGGGCGACGCCGTAAGCGAAGCGCGGGTCGATCTCCTTGTCTTCCGAATCCCAGTTCTGTGAATATGGCGGATTGGAGACGACCGCGTCCACGAACAACGGCTCGTACGTCTCTTCCTTGTTCTCGTCGGTATCGAAGTACGGCCAATCGTCCTCCAACGTGTCCCCGTTACGGGTGACGATGTTGTCGGGCAGAATGCCGCGCATCACCAGGTTCATACGGGTGAGGTTGTACGTGTTCTCCTTGAGCTCCTGCGCGTAGTACTTGATGGAGTCGGCATCGCCGTTGCGCCGTGCGACGGCCTGACCGATGGTGATGAGCAGCGAGCCGGAGCCGCTGGTCGGGTCGTAGATCGTGATCTCGTCCCGCCCGCGCAGATGCCAAGCGACAATCTCGCTCATCAGTTGCGAGACCTCATGGGGCGTGTAGAACTCGCCGGCCTTCTTGCCGGCATTGGACGCGAACTTGTCAATGAGGTATTCGTAGATGTAGCCGAGCACATCATAATCCTGGCGGCCATCCATCGGAATATCCTTGATCAGATAGATCAGGTCACGCACGGCCTTGGTCTGGCTCTTCGCATCCGTGCCGAGCTTGGACAAGCCGGTCTGCAATGTATCGAAGATGCCGGCGAAAACCTTTTTGCGCCCGACCGCTATGTTGCGGCTGAACGCCGACAGGGCATCGTAGACGTTGGCGATTTCGAAGTCTCCGCCTTTGGCAATCCATGTCGAGAACAGGTTCTCGTAGGCGATGAAATAACCGCACTCATCCTTGACGTAATCGACGATATCGGAATTGTCTTCGTGGAGCATAGGCAGATCATCTTCGGAGAAGTCATTCGATTTGAGACGGGTGATCTCGTTCTCCGACAGGAACTTGTAGAAGATGAAGCCCAGAATATAATCCTTGTACTCGTTCGCTTCGATCTTCGAACGCATCTTATTGGCGGATTCCCAGATCTTCGCCGCCAGCTGCTGCTTGTTCATCAGCCCATTCCTTTCATTCCTCAGGATTCCAGTTGTGTTGCGCGGTATACATCGTTCAAGGTGCGGTCCCGGTCGTCGAACCACTCGACCCAGCCGTTCGCGCTGCCACCGAGGCAGAACACCGCCGCTGCGCTCGGCGAGCCGAACCGCAGATCCCCCTCCAGTTCCACAACGCCGTTCATTCCTGAAAACCGCTCAGCACGGAACTGTTCCGCTTTGTGATTCTTGACGATTGGACGAGTGAGATCCACCTGTGAGCCTGAAAGAACAGTGAATTGTCCAGTTGTTTCATCGTATGTACCGTATGCCTTGATCTTGTTCCGCTTAGTATGGAACTTCTGCCCTACAGCGACAGGTTCGCGCTCCTGGCGATCCAGATCAAACCCCAGCGCTTTCATCCGGAACAAAATATCCTCGTGCAGACTGTTCACAGTCCCTTCCTTATAAGGACTGACATACGGCTTCGGATTCTTTATGTTATCGGTTACGTACGAGCCATGGTCCTGGATATAGTCGATTTCCTTGGCTTCAAGACCATCCAACACATCACGATCAATGTTGGTCTCGGTATCCAAGAACATGACGGCTTTATTCCAGAACTCCTTTTTAGCCTTATGCAAGTCCAAGCGCGAGAGGCCTTGCACTGTCTGCCCTGCGTAAACCTTCGAAAGATTCCCGTGATCCTCATCAAGCAGGAAATACACACCGCGTTTGGGTAAGCCAGGCAAGTGTTCGGCCTGCGACAACTTGTCACGGGGCACGATGATCATCACCAGCGATTTACCCTCTACATAACACAGGCGAATTCCTTCCGGATCGCCATCGATCAGGCGCATGGTGATGTTCGTCACATTGAGGATCACTGGGACACCTCCGTCAACTCTTCAAGCAAGCAGTTGCGAATGAACGCGGAAACGCTCATGCCGCGCATCGTCGCGGCATCCTTCACCGACTCACGAAGATTGTATGGAATCCTTACCGTGACGGATACCGTGTCACCGCTGACAAGATATTCACGAAGCTCCGGCTCGCTCACTCCGTCCTTCAGCAAACTGGCGTAAGACATCTTTAAGCCTTTTCATATCACTACACTGTACAAATGCATTACAGCAATTCAGTATATCCTATGCCAGCTTGGGAACAGCGTAAGCTGGGGGAACTAGCAGACATTGTTGGCGGCGGCACTCCCGATACTAACAATGAAAAGTATTGGGGTGGAGACATCGACTGGTATTCTCCGGCAGAACTGGATAGTAGTATTTATGTAGAGAAAAGTCTTCGCAGAATTACCGATGAGGGTCTCCTCAGCTGCGCTGCAAGGATGCTTCCTGCGAATAAGACAATTCTGTTTACGAGCCGTGCAGGTATTGGGAATACTGCGATTCTTCGCAGGTCTGCTTGCACGAATCAAGGCTTTCAATCTCTCGTAGTACAAGATGGGACAGATGTCTATTTCATCTACTCGATGAGCAGCAAAATCAAGAAATGGGCGGAAGCCAAAGCATCCGGATCTACGTTTCTGGAAATTTCCGGGAGGCAACTAGGAACCATGCAAATTGCGGTTCCTTCTTCCCACGAGCAACGCCAAATCGGCCAACTCTTCTCCCGCCTGGACGCTCTCATCACCCTTCATCAGCGTAAGCACAACAACACCGACATAGAACATGCAACTGGCGAAATGCGCGAATCAACCCAAATGATGAGTACGCCCGTTTCAGGGTCGGTGTACGAACCTACGGATTCAGACATCGACCCTTACCTCGCGTTTTACCTGTCACCGACGCTTGGCGCGACGCATCAGCTCCTCAATGGAGATGTCACCCCGCACATACTCGTCGGCATTCTCGCGGAATTCCACGGGAATGTATGTGCCGTCCAACTCACCGGAATGAATGACCTCCGTCATCGCCCGTTTGTGGCCCATGACATTCCACCTCCTTCCGGCACCATTAGAATACCTACGCCTGAATGAAATATTCGGCAACATATAATGCCTAGGCACTCCCAGTATTCATCTTGTCCAAGATGTTGTACAATTGTGATGAATGTCAACGAAGGAGGCTTCCATGGTCACAGCAGTCACCTACAGCACGTTCCGCAACAACCTCAAATCATATCTGCGCAAGGTCAACGAGGACGCGGATACGCTCCTCGTCACCAACACCGATCCCGCCGACGACGTGGTCGTCATAGGCAAGGACGATTACGAGTCCCTCATGGAAACGATGCGCATCTACAACAACCCGTATCTCCGTGACAAAATCGACCGCGGCCTGGCTCAGGCCCGCTCCGGACGCCTCATCCACAACGACCCGACCACAGCGGAAGCGTGACGATGCTGAGCTGGACCGAGGATGCATGGAACGACTATCTTTACTGGCAAAGCCAGGACCGCAAGACGCTTAAACGCATCAACGCGCTTATCCGCGACATGAAGCGCAGTCCGTTCGAGGGCATCGGCAAGCCGGAGCCCCTGAAATGGGATTATCAGGGGGCATGGTCGCGACGCATCGATTCCGCAAACCGGATTGTATACACGGTCATCGGCGACGACCTGTGCATCCTCTCCTGCCGAGATCATTACGAATGACCGCCAGCCGGCGCGAATCGATGCGTCTGAACGGCGCAAACGCACAAAGACCGCCGAACGGACTACGATGGGACGCGGTATATCCGCATACGCATCATCAACGAGGAGTCTCACCTATGAGTGAAGTCGTGACCGACAAGGACAAGGAGTACGAGGCGCGCGAGGCGGCGGCCGCGCCGGGAGACGCGCAGCCGAACGCCGACCGTGTGAACAACCGCACGCTGCGGCCGACCGGCGAGACGTTCAAGCATTTCATGACCACGGGCTGGGATGATCAGGAGCCCGAGATCGAGCCGCTGGAGTCCAGCAAGTACATCCAGGCCCGCATCGACGCGCTGGGCGCGCAGTTCCCGGGCGAACGCATCGTGATTCCGGCCGGCACGCCGAAGGTGCGTTCCAACGACTGTGATTACGCCTTCCGTCCGGACACCACCTTCGCCTATTACACCGGCCTGGGCCAGGATTACGAGGCGGGCGCCGTGCTGGTGCTCAACCCGGTGGACCCGGATTCCGAGGAGGCCAAGGCCGGCAGGACGCATACGGCCGAGCTGTTCGTGGCGCCGCGCGCCGACAACAGCACCGAGGAGTACTACACCTCCGCCCAGTACGGCGAGTACTGGGTCGGCCCGCGCGCCGGTCTGAAGGAGCTGGCCGCGATGACGGGTCTGGAGACCCATGACATCGCCCAGCTGGCCGATGCGATCGGCAAGGACGTCGGCGCCGAGGCCGGCGCGGTGCGCGTGCGCGTGATTCGCGAGACCGACGCCGCGATCACCGAGCTGGTCGAGGGTGTGCGCGAGGCGAACGGCTTCGCCGACCCGGATTCCAACACCGCCGCCGATGACAAGCTGCACGAGGTGGCCGCCGAGGCGCGCATGATCAAGGACGCCTATGAGGTCGGCGAGATGCGCAAGGCCGTGGCCGCCACGAAGAAGGGTTTCGACCGGATCCTGAAGACCCTGCCGCATGTGATCGACAAGGAGCGTTCCGAGCGCATGCTTGAGGGCGCGTTCAACTCGGTTTCGCGTGAGGAGGGCAATGAGGTCGGCTATGACACGATCATCGCCTCCGGCCCGCACGCCCCGATCCTGCATTGGATGCGTAACACCGGTGTGGTACGCAACGGCGACCTGCTGCTCATCGACGCCGGCGTGGAGACCGACAGCCTGTACACGGCCGACATCACCCGCACGTTCCCGGTCAACGGCCGTTTCACCGAGCTGCAGCGCGACATCTACGAGACCGTGCTGCGCGCGCAGGCCGCCGGCTTCGAGGCCGCGCAGGTGGGCGCCACGTATTCGGACATCCACCACGCCTGCATGCGCGTGCTGGCCGAGCGCCTGCACGACTGGGGCATCCTGCCGGTGAGCGTCGAGGAGTCGCTCTCCCCCGAGGGCCAGCAGCACCGCCGCTGGCACGCCTGCGGCTGCGCCCACCACCTCGGCCTCGACGTGCACGACTGCGCGCAGGCCCGCTACGAGTCCTACCAGGGCGCCGAGATCCGTCCGGGCATGATCTTCACGATCGAGCCGGGCCTGTACTTCAAGGAGAACGACCTGCTCGTGCCGCCGGAGTTCCGCGGCATCGGCGTGCGCATCGAGGATGACGTGCTGATGACCGAGGATGGTCCGGAATGGATCTCCAAGGACATCCCGAAGACCGTCGAGGGCGTCGAGGCGTGGATGGCCGAGATGGCCGCCGCCGGCGAGACGACGGCCAGGTAGCCTCCGTGACGCCTCCCCGTCCTCCGGGACCGGGGAGGCGTTCCCGTATCGCAACGGAAAGGAGTCCGACATGCCTACCCCCGAATTCGTACTCAAATTGCGTGAGAAGATCGGCCATGATCCGCTGTGGCTGATCGGCGTGACCGGTCTGGTGCGCGACGGCGACGGCCGCATCCTGCTCGGGCGGCGCTCGGACACCGGCGAATGGGCGCTCGTCTACGGCATCAACGAGCCGGGCGAGCAGCCCGCCGACACAGTGGTGCGCGAGGTGAAGGAGGAGACGGGCGTCGACGCCGTGGTCACCGACCTGGTGTCGGTCGTCTCCTCGGACCGCGAGATCGTCTACGCGAACGGCGACCGGACGATGTACATGGACCACTCGTTCCTGTGCGAGCTGCGGCCGGGCGGCAACGCCGACCCGTTCGTCGGCGACGAGGAGAGCCTGAACGTCGGATGGTTCGACCTCGACGCGCTGCCCGAACCGCTGGCGGCGAGCACCGTCGAACGGCTCGCCCTGTTCCGCCGGTATCTGGAGAACAAGGCACACGGCGACGCCCACGCGCTGTTCGTCACCGACGGCCGGCTGCGCTGACGGCCGCGCCCGGGGAACCGGAAAACGCCACGACGGGGCGTGCGTTCCGATCCGGGATGCACGCCCCCGCGGCATGACGGCGGGTCGTTTTCGGGACGGGCAACTAAACTGGTTTAGCGCGCGGCCGTGGACGGCCGCCGGCAACAGCATCGCCATCATCCAACGGAGGAACCGTCACCATGCCATACCAGACCGTCCCCGAATCCGTGCAGCGGTTCATGGCCCGCATCACCGAGCTCTGCGGCGCGGAGCACGCGGATTGGGCCGAGGATTTCAACGCCGCGTTCGCCAACACGCTCACCACCACCGTCAACCGCCACGAGGACGGCACGACCTTCCTGCTCACCGGCGACATCCCCGCGATGTGGCTGCGCGACTCGACCGCGCAGGTGCGCCCGTACCTGCCGATCGCCGCCGGGGACGACGACCTGGCCGCGATGGTCGAGGGCCTGGTGCGCCGCCAGTTCCGCTATATCGGCATCGACCCGTACGCGAACGCCTTCAACGAGGAGCCCAACGGGCGCACCTGGGACCCCGACGACCGGTCCGACTTCTCCAGCCCGTGGCTGTGGGAGCGCAAGTACGAGCTCGACTCGCTGTGCTACCCGATCCAGCTGGCGTGGCTGCTGCACGCGAACACCGGCCGCACCTCGCAGTTCGACGACGTCTTCGTCGCCGGCGTCCGCCGCATCCTCGACGTGCTCGAGCTCGAGCGGCGCCACGAGGACTCCCCGTACTTCTTCATCCGCGACTGCGACATCCCCACCGAAAGCCTGGGCGCCGACGGCCGCGGCTCTGCGGTCGCCGTCACCGGCATGACCTGGAGCGGCTTCCGCCCCAGCGACGACGCCTGCACCTACCACTACCTCGTGCCGGCGAACATGTTCGCCGTCGTCGTGATGGGCTACGTCGAGCGCATCTTCACCGCGATCCTCGACGACGCCGGCATCGCCTCGCGCGCCCGCGCCCTGCGCGAGTCGATCGACGCGGGGCTGCGCGCCCACGGCACGACGCGCAACGCGGCCGGCGAGACCGTCTGGGCCTACGAGGTCGACGGCCTGGGCCACGCGCTGCTCATGGACGACAGCAACGTGCCCAGCCTGATGTCGGCCCCGTATCTGGGCTACTGCGCGCCGGACGACCCGCTGTACCTGGCGACCCGCCGCACGCTGCTCAGCGCGGAGAACCCGTACTACTACGAGGGCGCGTACGCGCGCGGCATCGGCTCGCCGCACACGCCGCCGCGCTACGTGTGGCCGATCGCGCTGTCGGTGCAGGGACTGACCTCGACGGACGCGGACGAGAAGGCCGCGATCCTCGACAACCTCGTCGCCATCGACGCCGGCACGCATCTGATGCACGAGGGAGTGTGCGTCGACGATCCGACGCGGTACACGCGCGAATGGTTCTCGTGGTCGAACATGATGTTCTGCGAACTGGTGATGGACTACTTCGGTATCCGCGTCAGGAGCTGACGCGGCGCGTCGCGGCGCGCATATGCGACGAGGGCCTCCCGCATGGGAGGCCCTCGCGTTTCCGGAAGGAAAGACCCCGCCGTCCCGGGGACGGCGGGTTTCCGGACGGCGGCCCATGACGAAAGGCCGCCGCCAGGTCCGTGTGGGGCGGCGCGCCCGCCGGTCAGCGGGTCACGCGCAGCGTGGCGAGCTGGAACGGCTCGAGCGTCAGCACGGCGCCGTCGGCGGGCCGCGCCCCGTCGTCGCCGAAGGCGCGCCTGAGGCCGGCGTCAAGCGCGCCGTCCTCGAGCACGTTCACCTCGCGCACGACGGCGCCCCTGAGCTCGTCGCACAGGGCCAGCGAGGCGACCGCACGGCCGCCGGCGGCCTCGTACACGCGCAGGATGATGTCGCCGGATCCGTCGTCGGCGGTCTTCACCCAGTCGAGCACCGCGACGCCTTCGACCGGCTCGAGCCGCGCGAGCGGGGCGAACGCCGGGATCTCATCGAGCGTCGCGGCGTTCAGCCGGTTCGCCTCGTCGAGCGTGGACGGCATGTCGGCGCCGGCGACCACGCTCCAGGCGAACTCGTGCTCGCCCTGGTCGGTGTGCGGGTCGGGGTACAGCGGCGCGCTGAGCAGCGACAGGCGCACCATCGTGCCGCCGGCCGCGTCGCCCGCCCCGTGGATCGGCGTCACGTCGGAGCCGTAGGTCGAGGCGTTGACGACGGCCGCCGCGTAGGAGGCGTCGGCGACGCGCACGAAGCGGTGCGTGCAGCTTTCGAACATGGCCTCCTCGCCGACCGTGTTCTTCTGGATCGGGCGTTCGACCATGCCGTACTGGCATTCGTACTGGGCGTTGCGCGCCTGGACGGCGAGCGGCATGTCGACCTTGAGGAACTCCTCCTCGGTGTGCCAGCCGACGCGGGCGGTGAAGTCGAGGGATCCGGCGCCCGGCCGCAGCGTGATGCAGGTGACGATGGTCACGTCGTCGTTGCGGGCGATGACGCGTACGACGCCCGAACCGTCGGGCAGCGAGTCCACGCTTTCGACCTGCGAGGACGCCAATCCGTGCGCGGTGAGCAGCGCGTCGCGCTGGATCTCCCACGCGTCCCACTGGTACGGCTCGTTGTCGAGCAGCTCATAGCGGCCCATCCGCGTGCCGGCGGGCACGAGCTCGCGACCGGCGGCGAGGTCGGTCAGCGAGGAGACGGTGCCGTCCTCCTCGACGACGGCGCGCAGCAGGCCGTTGTCGAGCACGGTGCGTCCGCCGTCGCGTTCGACGGCGACCGGCCCGTCCGCCGGACGCGCATCGGCCGGGCGCACGGTCCACGCCTTCGCGGGATCGGCCGTGTACGGGGCGATCGCGGCGTGCGTGACCAGCATGTCGCCGGGCTCGGCCTTGGCGATGGCGCGGCAGGCCTCCTTGGCGATGGCCTTCAGCCGTTCGATGTCGCGCGCGTATTCGGCGCGCGCCTGACGGTGCACCCAGGCGATGGCGGAGCCGGGCAGGATGTCGTGGAACTGGTTGAGCAGCAGCGTCGTCCAGATCGAGTCGAGCTCCCCGCGCGGATAGACGTAGGAGCCGTCCTTCAGCGACGCGGCGGCGCACAGGTATTCGACCGCGCGCAGCATCGACTCCTCGGTGCGGCAGCCGCGCTTCATGTCCTGTTGGGCGGTGAGCGTGCCGCGGTGCAGCTCGAGGTACAGCTCGCCCCGGTACGTCGGGGTCTCGCCGTCGGCGTTCTCGACGATGTCCCTGCGCACGCGGTCGAACAGCTCGTCCGGGGAGCCGAACGACACCTTCGGCGCGCCGGCCAGGTCGTGGTCGCGGCGGATGCGCGCGGTCATCTCGCGCGTGGGACCGCCGCCGCCGTCGCCGAAGCCGTACAGCAGGATCGCGTTGCGCGACAGGTCCTTGTCGAGGAAGTTGCGCTGCGAGTACATCAGCTCGTGCATCGACATCGACGAGCAGTAGGTGTCCGACGGCGGGAAGTGCGTGAGGATCGGCGTGCCGTCGATGCCCTCCCACAGGAAGCTGTGGTGCGGGAACTTCGTCGCGTCGTTCCACGAGATCTTCTGCGTGAGGAACCAGTCGTAGCCGGCGCGGCGGGCGATCTGCGGCCAGGCGCCGGAGTAGCCGAAGCTGTCGGGCAGCCAGATGCCGCGCGGGTCGACGCCCAGATGCTCGCGGAAGTAGCGCTTGCCGAACGTGATCTGGCGGACCAGCGACTCGCCGGCGGGGATCATGTTGTCGGATTCGACCCACATGCCGCCGACCGGGATGAACCGCCCTTCGGCGATGCGTTCCTTCATGCGCGCGAACAGGTCGGGGTGCTCCCGCTCGAGCCAGGCGTACTGCTGGGCCGAGCTCATCGCGTAGGTGAAGTCCGGGTCCTCGTCCATCAGCGCGAGCACGTTCGAGACGGTGCGGGCGACCTTGCGGCGGGTCTCGCGCACCGGCCACAGCCAGGCGGAGTCGATGTGCGCGTGGCCGACGGCGACGTGGTCGATCGCGCTGGAGGCGGCCGGCTCGGACAGCACGCCGGCGAGCGCGGCGCGCGCCGCGGCGACGGTGTCCAGGTCGCGCTCGTCGTAGGCGTTGAGCGAGCGCTGCAGGGCCTTGGCGAGCTGCCAGTAGCGCGGGTCGTCGTGCTGCAGCTCGCGCATCAGCGAGGAGACGGTCTCCAGGTCCATCAGGTAGTCGAACACGTCCCGGTTGAACGCGCACACGTCCATGCGGCCGAGCGTGTACGGGAAGTCGGGGCGGCCGGTGGCCTCCTCGCCCAGGTCGGTCGGCGCGTACGGGGTCGGCCCCTCGACGAACGGGTTGGCCGCGGCCTCGATGTAGACGGTGAAGCGGCCCTCGTCGTCGAGCTCGACGTTGGGCGTGCCGTCGGCGGCGACCAGCGGCACCCAGTGGTTGCGCGGGTTGGCGGATTTGACGACGGTGCCGTCGGCGCGGTAGACCAGCCCCTCGGACTGGAAGCCGGGGCCGCGGTGGCCCAGCCACCCGAGGTCGACGACGAGCTCTACCTTGCGTCCGGCCGCGGCCTCGCGGTCGACGCGGCCGCTGACCTCGAACCAGGTGGTGCCCCAGGTGGTGCCCCAGACGCCGGGCACGTCGAAGGGGCGGAACTCGACCTCGCCGGCGCGGATGCGCGCCATCACGTCGGCCGAAGGCTCGGGCTCGCCGGGGTTGTCGAAGGCGCGCAGCGTGCAGTGCGCGAGCGTCTCGTACACATGGGGCTCGACGCGCTGCTGCATGACGCGGTCGCAGCGGCTGAGCTGTTGGTCTGGCATCAGGAACATCGGTGTTGTCTCTCCTTTGCTGTGGTTGTCGGTTGTCGTGATTGTATGACGTGACGGGTGTCGGACGCGTCGCGCGCGTATCTCAGCGGCGCGGTCCGCGGATGCGCAGCGTGGCGAGCTGGAACGGGTTCAGCCGCACCCGCGCGCCTTCGGCGGCGAAGCGTCCGCGTCCGGGCAGGCAGACCGGCAGGTCGCCGGCGAGCGCGTCGCGTTCGAGGACGTCGGTTTCGCGCACCTCGGCGCCGTGCAGGGCGTCGGCGACGTGCAGCGTGGCCGCGGCGTGGCCGCCGGCCGCCTCGTACAGGCGGACGATCAGGTCGCCGGAGCCGTCGTCGGCGAGCTTGATCCAGTCGACGACGACGGTGCCCTCCGTCGTCTCCAGACGGACCGGCGGCGCGATGGCGGGCACGCCGTCGAGCGTCGGGGCGTTCATCGCCGCCGCCTCGAGCGTGCGCGCGACGCCCGCGTCGGCCAGCACGGCCCAGGAGAAGCGGTGCACGCCGATGTCGGTGCGCGGGTCGGGGTAGACGGGCGCGCTGAGCAGCGACAGGCGGATCATCGTGCCCGCCTGGGTCCCGGTGGCGACGTCCGCGGCGATGGGGGCGAGGTCGGAGCCGTAGATCGAGTCGTTGACGACGGCGACGGCGTAGTCCGGTTCGGCGACGCGCACGAAGCGCTGCGTGCAGCTTTCGAACTTCGCCTCCTCGCTGGCGGTGCTTTTGGCGATCGGCCGGGACACGAGCCCGTACTGGCTGTCGTACTGCGCCTGGAGGGCGACGGCGGCGACCGGCAGGTCGACCTTGAGGAAGCGTTCGCGCTCATGCCAGTCCACGGTGCAGTCGAAGCCGACCTGCAGCGCGCCGCGCTCCAGCGTGATCACGGTGTCGATGGCGCTGGAGCCGAAGACGGTGCGCACGCTGACGCGGGCGGCGTCGCCGTCGCATGCGACGCCGGCGATGCGGCCGCCGTCGATCGTCTCGTGCATGAGCAGCGCGTCGCGTTCGATCTCCCAGGCGTCGTAGACCGAGGGTTCGTCCCTGAGCAGCTCGTAGGCGCCGAGCCGCGCGCCGGCGGGCACCAGTTCGCGGCCGCGCGCCTCGTCGACGATGGAGCGCACCGTGCCGTCGGACGCGACGACGACGGCGAGCAGTCCGTTGCGCAGCGTGACGCCGCCGTCCCCGTCGCGTTCGACGGTCACGTCGGCACCGTCGGACGGCGTCGCGGCGACGGGCGTCCAGGCCCGCCCGTCGAGCCGGTACTGGGCGATGCGGGCCTCGGGCAGCAGGTCGGCCGTGGGATCCGCCGCGTGCAGCGCGTCGCAGGCCGCGCGGGCGATGCCGCGCAGGCGGCGCAGGTCGCGTTCGTAGTCCTCGCGGGCCTCGCGGTGCACCCAGGCGATGCCGGAGCCGGGCAGGATGTCGTGGAACTGGTTGAGCAGCAGCGTCGTCCAGATCGAGTCGAGTTCCCCGCGTGGATAGACGTACGACGGGTCGGCGAGCGCGGCGCAGGCGCACAGGTATTCGACCGCGCGCAGCATCGACTCCTCGGCACGGCAGCCGCGCTTCATCGCCTGCTGGGCGGTGAGCGTGCCGCGGTGCAGCTCGAGGTACAGCTCGCCCTTGTACACCGGCATCTCCTCGCCGGCATTGCTCTCCATCTGGGCGCGCGCCTCGCGGAAGAAGTCGTCCGGCGCCTCGATGCGGACGCGGCTGACGCCCTCGAGGTTCCCGAAGCGGTGGATGTGCTCCATCATCTCGCGCGTGGGACCGCCGCCGCCGTCGCCGAAGCCGAAGAGCATCAGCGCCTTGTCGGACAGGTCCTTGTCGCGGAAGTTGCGCTCGCCGTAGACGAGCTCCTTGGCCGTCATCCACGCCGCGTAGGTGTCGGTGGGCGGGAAGTGGGTGAAGATGCGCGTGCCGTCGGCGCCCTCCCACAGGAAGCTGTGGTGCGGGTATTTGGTGGTGTCGCCCCAGGAGATCTTCTGCGTGAGGAACCACTCGTAGCCGGCGCGGCGGGCGATCTGCGGCCAGGCGCCCGTGTAGCCGAAGCTGTCGGGCAGCCACACGCCCCTGGGCTCGACGCCCAGATGCTCGCGGAAGTAGCGGCGGCCGTAGGAGATCTGGCGGATCAGCGATTCGCCCGCCGGCAGCATGCCGTCGGATTCGACCCACATGCCGCCGACCGGGATGAAGCGGCCCTCGGCGATGCGCGCCTTCATGCGCGCGAACAGGTCGGGATGGTCCTGTTCCAGCCAGACGTACTGCTGGGCCGAGCTCATCGCGTAGCGGAAGTCGGGGTCGTCGTCCATCAGCGCCAGGGCGTTGGCGACGGTGCGGGCGACCTTGCGGCGGGTCTCGCGCACCGGCCACAGCCACGCCGAGTCGATGTGCGCGTGGCCGATCGCGCTGACGTCCATCGCGGAGGCGTTGGCGGGTTTGGCGAGCACGCCGGCCAGCGCGGCGCGGGCGTCCCCGACCGAATCGGGACGCTGTTCGTCGAAGGCGTTGAGCGAGCGCTGCAGGGCCTTGGCCATCTGCCAGTAGCGCGGCGACTCCTTGTCCAGCTCGGCCATCACGGTCGAGACGACGTCGAGGTCGGTCCAGTAGTGCTCGAAGCGGGCGTCGTAAACGGTCAGGTCGGCGGCGCGGAAGGTGTACGGCTCGTCGGGGCGGCCGGTGGCGCGCTCCCCCAGTTCGGTTTCGATGAACGGCGGCACGCCGAGCAGCAGCGGGTTCGACGCGGCCTCCAGATAGACGGTGAAGCGGCCCTCGCCGTCGACGTCGACCTGCGGCGTGCCGTCGGCGGCGACCAGCGGCACCCAGTGGTTGAGCGGGTGGACGGCCTTGATGGCGGTGCCGTCGGCGCGGTAGACCAGGCCTTCGATGTGGCCGCCGCAGGAATGGTCGTACCATCCCAGGTCGATCCACAGCTCCAGCGGCGTCCCCTCGGGCGCGTCCCGCGGGATGCGGCCGGTCAGCTCGAACCAGGTGGTGCCCCAGGTCGTGCCCCACTGATTGCCGATGGCGAACGGCTCGAAGTCGATGCCGCCGTCGCGCAGGCGGGCGAAGAACTCGCCCGTGGGCATCGGCTCGCCGGGGATGTCGAAGGCGCGCACGCCGAGGTGCGCGAGGACGGGATGGATGCGCGGGCGCACGCGCTGCCGGATGACGCGCGCGCAGCGTTCGAGCTGCTGGTCGATGTGCAGGAGCATCGGATGACCCTTCCGGATTGGTTGACGGCACGGCTCCCGTTCCGGCCGGCGTGCGGACCGCGGTGTTCGGACGGCCGGACGGGATTTACTAAACCGCTTTAGTGTCCAGTGTACAACGCCCCGCACCCGACACACGGAGACGACGTCATTCACGCGGGGATTTTCCGTGGCGCCGCCGGAGGGAGACCACCGCACGGCCCCGCCGCGACCGGCATGGCGGATCCTCCGGGACCGCGCCGGAGGGGCCCCGGCCGACGGTCGCGGCGGCGCACGGCGACAGGACCGGGGCCGGCGGCCTGACGTCCGGCGGCGGGACCGGGACCGGCGCGGCGTCCCGGCTCACGGCCGGACCGCGGTGCTCTCGCGTTCCACGAGCTTCGGCGCCAGGACGCGGCGGTCGCCGGAGACCTCCTCGCCCGACAGCAGCTTGAGCAGCAGGTTCGCCACCTTGGCGCCGTACGCGACCGCATCGCGGTGCACGGCGGTGATCGACGGGTAGGCGCTTTCGCACACGAAGCTGTCCTCGATGCTCACGATGGCCGGCAGGTCGTCGGGATACCGCCCCTCCCCGGTCTCGACCATGTGCTTGGCCAGGGCGCGCAGGCTCGCCGAGGCGAGCATCTCGGTCTCGTAGATGAACGCGGTCGGCGGCTCGGCCGAGGCCATCAGCCGCAGCGTGGAGCGCACGGCGCGCTCGGATTCGAAGTCGGTGAACTCGACGACCGCGGATTCGAGCGTGCCCTTGTCCACCATCGCGTGCACGTAGTCCATGCGCGCGCGGCTGTATCCGTAGCTGGGGTCGCCGGCGACGTAGGCGACGCGGCGGTGGCCGCGTTCCAGCAGATGGCGCATGATCATGCCCATCGTGCGCGAGTCGTCGATGGACAGCGAGGGCACCTGGCCGGTGGGGTCGGGGCCGCCGGCCAGCACCGCGGACAGCCCCAGCCGGGTCACCAGGTCGGGGCGCGGGTCGTTGTCGCGCAGGTCGACCAGCACCACGCCGTCGACCCGCTTGCGTCTGGACCAGTCGCGGTACACCGACTGCTCCTCGCGCAGCGACGTGCACGGGCGGAACAGCAGGCCGTACCCCTTCGGGCTCAGCGAGGCGTGCAGGCCCGCCATGAAGTGCAGCATGAAGCTTTCGTCCTGCATGCCGGTGGATTCGCGCGAGGGCGCGAATCCGATCGTCATCGTGCGGGACGAGCCGAGGGCCTGGGCCGCGTACACCGGGCTCCAGCCGAGCTTGGCGGCGGCCTGCTTGACGCGGCGCTTGGTCTCCTCGGACACGCCGGGACGGTCGTTGATCGCGAACGACACCGCGGTCTGCGAGATGCCGAGCTCGTCGGCGATGTCCTTGAGACTGACGCGCCCCGACCTGCTGTCCCCTCGACTCAACGCCGCAACCTCCTTGCCTGTGCCCGGAACGGGTCCGACCGGCCGCGGAAGACCGGATGACGCACCCATGTAAGACGGATGGATTCCTCCAGCATAACAGCCGGAAACCGCGTCATGCCGCCGATGCTCTCATCTTGAACGGTTTAGTACCTCGGTCAGGGCGTCGATGACGCTCTGGGGCATATGCGACTGGAACCACGCGGGCTCCCCGTACTCCCCCGGCTCCGCCTCGAGGCTGTGCAGCGAGGCGATCGCGCCCGGACCGAGGTCCCTGACCAGCACGTAGGCGCGCTCCTTGGTGAAGTACTCCATCTGCGCGTCGTTGAGCACGGCGAACGCGTCGGCGAGCATCGGGTCGTCGGCCACGCGCGCGTCGCGCACGACGACCTCGATGCGGGCATCCCTCGACGCCGGCGGCACGGCCACCTCCAGGCTCAGCGTGTCGGCGTCGTATGCGGTCCGCGCGTCGACGGGGGCGCCGTCGACGAGGACGGCGACGTCGTCCGCCGGGGCGACGCCGCGCAGCGTCACCGTCCAACGGCGGCGTTCCGGCACCACCCCGCCGGCGCCCCGGACCGGTCCGATGACCAGGCGCGCGCCGTCGTCCCACCGCGAGCGCAGTCCGGTGCACGCCCACCGGTCGGCGTCCCCGGCGGCGCCGTCGTCCTCCCACAGGTCGAACGCGCCGTCCGCCCCGGGGAAGGCCACGACCCGCAGGTGCACGGGGTTCCCGACGTCGTTGGGCCGGCCGTTCTCCGCGTCGGGCTCCCGCAGCGGGACGATGCCGCCGGCCTTGGCGAACACGGGGATGCGCTCCAGCGTGCGCCACGCCTGCATGAGTCTGCCGTCGGCCCCGGCCGCCCGGTAGCGGCGTCCGTCGAAGAAGTCGAACCAGTCGCCCCGCGGCAGCCACACGTCGGCGCGGCCGCGCTGCGTGACCGGGTCCTGCGGGTCGACGATCGGCGAGACGACGAGCTCGGTGCCGAACATGTATTCGGTCGGCACGTTGCCGCCCCGGTGACGCCAGTACATCGGCTCGACCAGCGGCAGCCCGTCGACGGCCGCGCGGCGGTTCATCGTGTACAGGTAGGGGATCATCGCGTGTCGCAGCCGCAGCGCGTCGGTCATCGCGCGGCGGGCCTCGGGGCGGAAGTTCCACGGCTCCTTGCCGTTGAACGGCGACTCGCTGGAATGCAGGCGGCAGATCGGGCTGAACGCGCCGAACTGGTACCAGCGGACCTGCAGCGCCTCGTCGCGCCGGCCGAACATGTGGCCGCCGATGTCGTGGCTCCACCAGCCGTAGCCGATGTTCGAGGCCATCGCGGTGAAGTAGGGCTGGAACTTCAATGATTTCCACGACACGACGCTGTCGCCGGAGAAGCCGATCGGATAGCGGTGCGAGCCGGGGCCGGCGTAGCGGGAGAAGGTCAGCGGGCGGCCGCCCCGGCGCGCCGAATCCAGGTAGTGCAGGTGGTTGAGCATCCACAGCGGGTCGAGCCCCTTCTGCCGGGCCACGCCGCCCTGCTGCCAGTCGAGCCACCAGAAATCGACGCCCTGATCCTCGAGCGGGTGGTGCAGCAGGTCGAGGTACGCCGCCATGAACGTCGGCGAGGAGACGTCGAAGTCGACGGCCGTGCCGTCGGCGGGGTCGATCCCCTGGCTGCGGGCCATGTCGGGATAGGCGTCCTCGAAGGCGCGCACGCCGTCGCGCGGATGCACGTTCAGCGTGACGTGCATGCCGTGTTCGTGCAGCCAGCCGAGGAAGCCCCCGGGGTCGGGGAACAGGTCGCGGTTCCAGGTGTAGCCGGTCCATCCCGAACCGTATTTCGGGTCGATGTCGGTCAGATGCCAGTCCATGTCGAGGACGGCGACGGTGAACGGCAGTCCCTCGGCCTCGAAGCGTTCGACCAGCGCGCGATACTCGGCCTCGTCGTAGCGGTGGTAGCGGCTCCACCAGTTGCCCAGCGCGAAGCGCGGCAGCAGCGGCACCGGGCCGGTCAGCCGGTAGAAGTCGCGCACGGCGTCGGTCGCGCGGCCGCCGTAGCCGAAGAAGTACAGGTCGATGCCGCCTTCGGGCCGGGGCGCCGTCCAGGTGCCGAAGGGGTTGCGCCGGCCGCGCACCTCGTCGGCCCCGACCAGCAGGCAGGTGGCCGAATCGTCGATGACCGCCCACCCGGTCTTCGACAGCAGGCCGGGCTCCATGTCGACCGGGCCGTCCGCCTGGTCGAGGGTGCGCGCGGTGCCGTGCAGGTTCCCCGTCTGGGCGTCGCCGTAATGCCAGGTGTTGTCCTGGACCGGGAAGTCCCTCACCGTGACGCTCAGGCCCTCGGGGCTGAACCGCTCCCCGTCGTAGCGGATCGTCAGCCGGTCGGTCTCGATGACGGTCAGGCCGTCGCGTTCGGTCACGCGGAAGTCGGGGACCGGCGCGAACCGGCGGTTGACGGCCATCTGCGAGGCGTCGTCGACGAACGTGCCGTCGTCGGACCATTCGAGGCGGATCAGGGAATCGGTCAGCACGCCGATGCGCCAGCGGTCCGAGCGGACCACCGCGGCGGGGTCCATGGACGGGTCGGCGGCGGGGTCGGGCGAGAACAGGGATGCGTCCACCATCGTGGCACCTTTCTTGATCGTGTCGTCGCCCGCGGGTCCTCCGCCGGACGGTGCCGGCGGCCGGGGCGCGCGGGGGGCGGCCCCCCAAAGAGGCCCGGGCGCCCCCCCGGCCGCGCGGCGCGCCCCCGGGGGGGCGCCCCCGGGGGGGGGGCCGCCCCCCC